>ENA-OWPI01000099-OWPI01000099.1-marine-metagenome-genome-assembly--contig:-NODE-99-length-120327-cov-11.287526_pt1 | contig 120327 bp, 74 predicted proteins | sample MGYA00238138_ERZ651775 | MGnify/ENA primary metagenome ERZ651775 (study PRJEB26906, sample SAMN06265043) | marine metagenome | isolation source: Helgoland LTER site | place: Germany:Helgoland, sampling... | reverse complement strand
GTATACTTGGAAGGAGTTTCAGACCATCTTAGTACGAAATGCAAATTCCGGGAGTGCCAATATCTCATATTTATTATAATGATGAAATAATTAGGCAATAAAAAAGTTTTTGGGCGTGTGCATTAAGCCACAAATCAACATAACGGCTACGAGACGTAGAAATCTGATCTCGAAATCGTTCGAAAAATGGCGAAGAAGTAGATCCCCGAAGAACAATACCTAAGCTATTCTGAAAATTCTGAATATGAATACATAGTGTATAAAGTAAAGAAAGAAAAGAATATCGATATTGAATTTATGAAAAGTGGAACCAAATCAAGAAATGTAGATGGCATTCCTGAGCATGTGTCTTAAAATGAGAATGTTTAAGTTACCGGAAATTTCAATGATTCAACTCCAATAGTGGAAGTAGTGGGTGTTTTCGAGCAAAAAGCTTCAGTTGACCGCGTGCTGCGGAAGCTAGGCGAGCCCGTCAAGCGTAAAAAATGGACACGTACCACTGAGCAATCGCCGATTGGTAACGAAAGGAGACCAAAGTATTACGCACAGAACTATGAAATGATCGAAAAGAGCAAAAATGGAAAGTAGTCAGGCCAGTAAAGTCAGATTGGATTTGTATCTAGCTAGTACAGATCATCAAAGTACACCGAAAAACAACCTTCTGGATCAAAAATGTACCCTACTTACAACACAAAAATCGCCCCTTTCGACAAATCTACCACGGGCAAAAAAATTTAGCTCACTTAGGTCGAAAAAAAGTTCGACGATAAAAATTCGACAACTTTTATTGACGAAATTAGTCTGCCTGACGAAAGGTCGGTAAACTATGAGCCAAGTGATTTCTGCGCCAAAAACGTGAACCGAGTTGGAAAATCTCCAGACTTTGTCCTATAACAAATCAGGAAGATCAGCCCAGACATTTCTCTCAGGTCACCTTACATCCTGGTGTCTGAAGGCGGAGGTAAGAAAAACAATCAGAAACAATTCCAGAGCCCTAAAAAATAAATAAAAAGGTTTATACCTGCACAGAAATATCAACAAATAGTTAAAGTTAGCCAACCATAGTTCTCCGTAACTTCTCAAGGAAAAAGTATTGTTACTATGTATTAGTAGTCTTCAATGTCTTTCAAAATCGACGACATCTCTCCAATATAAAACTTCTTTTTCAAATCACCCGCGCGAGACGATCTCTTAATCAACTTTCTCGTTTCCGTATTCACGTCGTACAAGAATTTGATATCAGTCGAATTCAATCTCGGAAGAATGTGTGTGAAACAAATATCGTCGTTCTTCACGATCAAACCCCACAAAGAATCGCTCTTCCCGATCATCCGGCTTTTCTGCTGCGTTTCTCTCGTCGTCGTCATCGCTCCAGTCGTGACGTACGTATCGCGACAAAACCAACTTCTCTTCTTCTTCTTCTTCGATTTGTTTTGTTTTGTTTTTCGTCAAAGAAGAAAAAAATGCCGTTTTTTTGGAGGAATCTCGAATGTAATTTCACATTTCAGAATTGTGAATTGTACTACTCCAAAATCTCTCGAGACGACGCAAATCACCGCGTGCTTGCAACGCGCACGCGCCACACACAAAAAAAATGGACATTCATTGTCTCGTATGGAGGTGCGACTGAAGATATGAAGTTAGCCATAAGCCATTTGTTTGAAGCAATTTTTTTTTTACTTACAGTATCGATCTCTATGTAAGCAGTACTAGTTAGTACGTAGTTCCTCTTGGGAGCAGGTGATTTCTTACCCGTACCTGTCGAATGCGAATCGACCGCTCTACCTACGAAGATTACGCGTTTAATCAAAACATCAGTGGTTGGAACACGTCGCACCATGTGAGCTACACCCCCGCCGGAGAAACAGGGTCAAAAATAACAACTATAAAACAAAAATAAAAAAAGATGAACCTTAAACGATTCGATATCTACTGTTTTGCATATCTTTTTCCTTTTCCTCTTCTTACCACACTTTTAAATACGACGCTCTTCAACAAGAAGCAAGACTCCTGAATACAATGCGCGCGATTTCATCTGTATCCTCCGTTGTTGTTGTCGCTTCGGCGGCGCAAAATACGAGAAGAAGAAGAAGTTCTTCGTCTATTTATTCCGCTCGCAATTCGATCGCATCATCATCCAAAAAGATGATTCGAGTCACCAACAATTCCAATCAAAGAAAAAGAAACATCAACACAACAATCAAAGCGAAAGACGAAGGTTTCGAGGTTCCGGATTTCGTCAAAGACCTCATGAAACCTCCAGATTCCTCCATCGCCGCGCCTGGGTGGTTAGCCCCTCTTCTCGGTTTAGCCAAAGAGTCTGGCGAATCCGCGGTGGGCATCGGATACGCTCTCATGATTGTCACCTCGGTGTTCTTTTCGCTCGTATTCGCGGTGATTGGTTTGCCTGGTTTCTTGTGCGCGTTGATTTTCGTCGGCGCGAGCGGGTACACGTGCTGGCAAGCGACGCCGTATTTGAACGAGATTGTGAAAGAGGTGGAGAGTGGTTTTACCGATGATGATTGAATTTTAAAAGTCAAAGTTATATAACAATGTACTATATTAAGAACGTCGTTCCCACGGTTTCCCTTCCTCGTCCTCTCTCGCCGCCATCCTCTTTCGAACTCTGTTTGCCATGACGACCGACCGTATGCCTTCGAAATTCTTCGTGTCGCAATTCGAACATTCACATCCGCGCGAGTGCTCCTTCAACTTGTTGTCCTTGCTCAAGCCGCCGAAGAGCGTGGTATCGACCAAATCAATGTATAAACTCGGGCCATCGTTCGCTAATCCAATCTTCGCCGTTCCTTCCGCCATGATGTCGTCCTCGCTGTGAGAAAACTTGTACGTTTTGAAAAGCGATTTAAACGCGTCCAAGCTATACGCCGTGGCTAAGAAGGAAAAGCAAGAAAACATGTCGGAATATATCGAGTTTGTTGGTAATCGTCGCAACACGCCCACCAACGAATACTCTTCATCAGCTGCAGCGAGTAAAGCTGTGGCGTAATCGACGCTGGCTAAAATGCTCAAGAAATACCCAAACGCGACGGCTAAGCTCGCGTAGGTTAAAATTTCTGTATTTCGCATCGCTCCTTTACAGTGCGTGCAATACTTCGTGTGCATCTCCCATGTGTCGAACAGTTTCGATTCGTCTTTTTCAATTTCCGGCATCTTATCGTTCCCGGGTTTCCACGGAATCGGACCGTTTTTACGAAACCATTTGTAAAACATCACCGTCATCTTATCCGCTCCGGTTGGTATGAACACCTGATCTTTCCATTTTTCGCCCATATCCGCGTCCGGAGACTCTTCCATGTGCTTCTTCATCACGATTTTCTCTTGCTGATGGAGTAAAACCATGTCTTGGTGTAAAAACGTCGGGCCTAAAACGTGCGTCATCCACGCGGGAGAAGTCAACGTGAACAAATTCAGTTTAAACCATCGGTGTTTTCGAACCTGAATATCTTCTTTAAACTCGTTTCGTTGACAGACGGTCGCGACCAAGTGTCGACACCATCCCGGTTTCGTCGGGACGCAATAGTGACTGGTCAAAAATCGACACTCCTCGTGTCGCCAATCGATTTTTAACAAACACGGCGGTTGAAAATCGTAACTCGCCTCACCGTCGTACTGTCCAATGGTATTAAAAGGTGGCACTGCCGGATCCATCGCGCATCGAAACCCGGCGTTATCCGTCGTCGGTCGTTCTACGACGCACGCGAATCCGGCGGGATCTTTGTACCGATCGCCGACTAACGTGTGGTGCGAAACAACCGCGTGCGCCGGGTCAATCGCGTTTTCAAAGAATGCGCACCACCCGTACGGCAAATCGCGCATTTGCCAGTGGTTCCTATAGGCGCCACCAGGCGCTTCGCCGCTTTTTGTCACCCCTTTCATCTCTGGAATCACCGGCGCCGGCGTCATCATCGCTTCCGTTTTCACCGTCTCGTCGGAACCTGAACTGCTTTCGCCCCAACACCAAATCAAACCTTGCTCCTCCATGGTCGGTCGGCTGCTCGCACACGACAGCGGGTTCCCTTTAATCCGTTCCTCTTCTCTCTGGTTATTCGCCTGCGGCATCGCGGTGCACTTACCTTCCCCGTCAAACCGCCACGCGTGGTAGGCGCACAACAGCGATCCGTCCGGTTCGACTCTCCCTTCGCTCAGCGGCGCCAACCTGTGCGGACACTTATCTTCAAACACGTTCCATTTCTCGCCGACTGAGTCGTACCACACGACCAAATCGGTCCCTAACAACGTCACCGGGTGTGGTTTTAATGGGTCGATCATGTCTGCCACCGCGACCGGGTACCACTGTTTCGTCCACGAAAAATTTCCCTCTTTCTCCACCAAGTGCTCTCGGTCTGGGTGCATGCCGATTTTTGGAAATATTGCGGACGCGGTGTCTTCAACCTCGAGCGTTTCGTTGAGACGACCGGTCGTCTCGATGGACGGGTCTTGAATTGCTTTATTCGTAATAGTAGTATCTGTTGTTGTATTTCTTCTGTTATGTCTTCTAGTAAACATCGTCAAACTCATCGTCGCTTTTGTCGTCTGTCGTTTCGTTTTGGAAGATGATGATGAAGAGCATCCAAAACGAGCGGATGAGGACGACGACGACGAAGAAGGAACAGAGGAAGAACTAATCGTCGCTCTCATTCTTAGTAGTATTGGCTCACTGCTGTGTTATCGATTAATATTCTCTTTACTTTGCGTCTTGTTTGTAATAAAGTAGATATAATGACGAAATCCTTTTGGGATGGATAAAGCAAAAAAAACGTCTTTTCGTTTCAAGGAGAGAACAACGAAAAAGAAAGAATTTTATACACATGTATAGTAGTATGTCGTCTCATTAAATAATAAGTAAGCTAGGAATAGTATGGTAGTAATATAGTAATAAATTAATCCGCCTCGGCTTGCATGAGCGGCGAGCAGACTTGCCAGCTGCCGTCGGTACCGGTGAAGCACCAGATGCCGCTCTTGTCGTCCGCGGGATTTCTGCACATGTTCCCCGGGTTTTCTTCGATGCCGAGAGGATAGTTGCTGTGCGTGTACGGTTTTTCGCCATCTGCGATGTACTGGTCTTTCCAGTCGATGCACTGCTGACCGTCTCTGGTTTTGTCTTGGCATCCTCGGTAGCCGACGCCGAACTCGCCGTGTTCAATCTCGTCGCACGTGGCCAACGGGAGGGTGGCGTTTTCGACGTGCATGACGGTCGTCGCCGACGCGCCGGACGGGTTGGTAACCGTAGTAACTTTGATCATTTCACCGTCGGCGGTGTATTGAGTTTCGACGTTGATGATGGAACCAGTGCTGGTTTTCGTTTCTTGTTCCAAGACGGTTTCGCCGCTCGAGAGAGTGTCCGCCGCCGGGAGCGTCGTGTTCGCGGCGTCCGCGGCGGAAGTGGAGGCGGAGGTAATGGTCGCCGACGTAGGTTGTTCAGCATTGGGTTGGTGCGGCGGAGTTTGCTCATCATCGTCGTTCTCTTCTTGCGTCGTGATGTCAGTTGTCGTATCGTTTTGTTCTTCTTCTTCTTGTTCTTGCGGCGGTGCATCGCTGTTATTGTTGTTGTTGTTCCCATCTACTTCCGGGCCAGGACCTTGAGAGGCCGGACCAGTCGTCACTGGACCTTCCGGAGTAGGTGTTGGCTCTTCCTCCGACGCCGCGGAAGTTTCAATCGGTTCTTGGTTCGTTTCATCTTGCACCTCCGGAGCCGCCGAATCGCCGTCGTCGTTCGTGTTCGTAGTCGCCGTGGAATCTTCAATCGGCGAAGAATTGACATCGGTAGACGCATCTTCTTTCTCTTCATCTTTCTTCTCTTCTTCAACCGTCGTCGTCGGCGTCGTCGTCACCGGTGTTGGTGTGACCACAGGTGCGCACGGTCCGCACGGTTGGCCCGCGACGACGTGCGTCACCGGGTTCACTTCAACTTCAGACGAAGAAGACGACGAGGTCGGCGAAGGAGATGATCCGGAGGCATCGACAGGCTTCGGTTTCGGTTTCGTACCTGGGCACACGCAGTGACCAAGCTTATCGGTTCTCCCAGTCAACACCGGCGTCGCCGCCGGTCCGTTCGGACCGTCGTTGACGGGTTCGTTCGAGCTTCCCGGCGTCGCGTCAAAGGTCGGGTCGTTTTCATGCTCTTGCGTTTTCTCGTACTCGTCGGCACTTTGTTGCACCGCCGGCGCACCGCACTGATCCAACGACGTCGCGCCGATTTTGTGATACTGCTCGTGGTTCATTTCCACGTCTTCCGCGTCGTCGCTGTCCTCATCTTCTGCGGGGCCCCACCAGCCGCCCAACAACTTTCTCTTCGAGGCGCCTTGCAAAGCAAACTCTTTCTTCCCCAAAGCGGCGTCGCCGTCGCAGGCGACGCAATACTGTTGCCCCCAGTTCGGTTGGAAGTACCCATCCGGGCACGCCATGCACCCTTGCGCCTCCGGGAACGGGTTAAACTGCCCCGGTTGGCATCTCTTACACGTCGTCGACCCTCTCTCGTCGGTGTACGTTCCAATCGGGCACTCCTCGCACTCGCCGTTGGTGTTCGTAAACGACCCCGGGGAACACTTCCCCGCATCTGACCCTTCGGTCGAATTCGCTGGTAAAACCGTTTCAGCGCTCTTCTCATCCACCGGACACGCCGTCCCGTAGTGCGTCAACACGTCTTCGTAAAATCCCGGGCAGTGATGATCGCACGACCCAAACACAAAGTGTCTGTCCCCGTCTCGATCGAACACTCTCTGCATGACCTTTTGCCCGTCGTACGAAAACTCTTTCGTGCACTCCGTCATGTGCATGGTCACGTTCGCGTTTCTTTCCTTCACCGAAACTTCATCCGCTGGATTGTTCGCGAACAACGTAAATTCAAACGGCCCGTCGTGGTGAAACTGCACGTCTTCGTCTTGTTCGATCTCGTACCGACCGCACCCGCCGTGCGTCATCGTGTGGCCGGTTAACCCGTGGATGGAGACACGAGCGCCGACGACTTCGCCCCAATCCGCCAAGTCTTCCACTTCGAACGTGTCCACCAGTAACTGTTTAATGTTTAGAGAGTAAGAGAGAGTGAGAGAAGTTAATAATAGGAGGACACAAAAATTTTCAGTCTCAAACTCAAAGAGAGGCCGCGGCGTTGTGCAATCAAATCTCGGAAACGTACCTGCGCGACTGGCGAACACCCGGTGTGCAACACCACCTTATTCTTCGCACTTTTATTCTCACCGAGAGAGAGTAACTCTCTGGACGTGCTCTTGTACCCGGAAACGTAACTGGCGATCGCGAGCGACGCGACCCCGAAGCCGCCGAAAAGCTTGACAAGCGTCGTGCCTCCGGTGGTTTTCCCCGCTCGATCCGCGTTCGTATTTCTTCTGTTCATGTTGTCGTTCTCGATGGAACGCAACAACGAGAGCGATTCTGGGTGTAAACCCGCGTTCCTTTTCGTCGACATGATGAAAAAGTGACAAAAATAGGACGATAGGTATGTATACTACGCGCGATACGTGTGACTTTTAATGTGATGCGTTTCCCTCGAGAGACGCGTCCCAAAAGAGAATTTTTGGTTTTACGAAAATGAGTGAAAAAAAGGTAGATTTTTTCGCACAATTAATTGCAGTAGCCTGGTGGTTTTATACGTAATATACGCGCGAGGAAGTCTCGTCTGCGTTGCAATCCAAGGTACTGCTCCTACGTGCGATGGATTGATATTCTGATTGATTTCGATGCGTTGGAGAGTTGTTTGTTTCTTTATCACTGAGTAAAGGTGTTTTCATTGTAGAGTCATATGGGTAAATTTTTCGTCGTGTACAAGCGCTAACTAATAATATTACACCGCCCAAGAGCGAGGCGGCGTCGCGACGCCGTTTTCACCATTGCCGATGTGGTGGAACCCTCTTCGGTAAGACGAAGCTCGTGGTGTCGTTTTTGCTTGGCCGATTCGACTCGTGAGTTCTTCTTCTTCTTCTTCTGTTTCTTTTTCTAACTCGAAAGAAGAAGAGGAAGCCGACGGACACTGCGCGAGGGAAGTGGCGCCGCGGTTGGTGCTTTTGTCGCCGTTTTCAAAGGAGGAGGTGGAAGTAGGAGTCGTAGGAGTTGGAGTCGAAGTGGTCGTCGACGGCGTCGTCGTCGTCGGAGCAGCGCTCGTAGTAGTTGAAGAAGAAGAAGAAGACGAAGAAGTTTCGTCGCTAGAGATGGAAGTAGGAGTAGTCGCCTGCGCGACTGGTCCGCTACTCTCTTCCTTCGCCTCTTTCGTCGTCGTCGTCGTTTCAACTGAGACGCTCTTTTCGACGACGACGTCGTCGTCGCTTGTGTTTTCGCTGCTACTACTTTCGCTACCATCACTATCGCTATCGTTACCGCCGTGAGACCCCACTTTCTTTGCCGCGTCTTCCACCGTTTCCACGGCATCTTCGACGCTCTCTTTGCTCGCGTTGGCGGCATCTTCCGCAGCCTCTTCCGCAGAAACTGTCGCTTTCTTCACCTCGTGCGCGGCATCGTCAACAGCTTGTTTCGGATCAGTCGTCGTTGCTTTCTCGACGTTCTCCTTGGCGTCGTGGGCGGCGTCTTCCGCAGCTTCTTCGGCGGAAACCGTCGCTTTCTTTACGCCGTTCACGGCATCGTCGACGTTTTCTTTCGAATCCTCCGTTGCCTTTTCGGCGCTTTCTTGCGTCTTCTTCGCCGCCACTTTCACATCCTCCGTTGTCTTTTCGGCGCTTTTTTTGGCGTCGTCGATTGCGTCGTCCGTCTTTTCCTTCGCGTCCGCGGCGGCTGCATCGACGGTGTCCTTTGAATCTTCCGCGCTCTCTTTCGTTTTACTAAACGTGTCGGAGACCGCGTCCGAGGCTTTCTTCGCCGATTGTTTCACGGCGTCCGCGCCGCTGGTCAACGTGCTATTCACGGCATTCTTGGCATCGTCGTACGCGGTTTCCGTTTTGTTCACGATCGTCTCGGTTGTGTTTTGTATCCATTCCCAGCCATCTACGGACCCGAACTTTGACCAATCGAAATTTTTCATCTTATCGAGCATGCCGCCTTGTAACTTGCGTCTCGACGAGTCCGCTCTCGAGCCAGGGCAGGATTCGCAGTATTGCTGACCGATTTCACTCTGGTACCACCCGTTCGGGCACGCGATGCATTCAGTTTGACCTTCGTTTGGTTGCATGGTTCCCGCCGCGCACGGCTGACACTCGCTCGCTTCGGCTTCCCCGGAGTAATGTCCAACCGGACATCTCTGGCACTTGCCGTTTGCTTGTAAATACTCGCCCGGCGTGCACTTTTCATCTTCTCTCAATTCAAGCTGGCCAATTTGTGGCACCTCTTCCGATTTCCCACAATACGGCGCTCTCGTAAACGCCGGGCACGTGTCCAAACAACTTCCCCAAACGTAATCCGTCGTCTCGCCGTCAAAGACTCGGTTGTAAAAAGTCACCGCGCCGTACTTATATTGAAACGTGCATTCAGTCATCTCCATCGGTCCGCCTCGGATACCGTCCCCATGCGGTGACTTCCACGACGGACATCTCGTATCCGAGTCCGATTCCGATCGACACCCGATATCCTTCGTCGCTTGGTGCGCCGTTTGATTATTCTTCTGGTACAACGCGAACCCGAACTGCATGCCGACGAGTAAGTCCTCCGTCTCGATCGAATACGACCCGCACCCGACGTTTTCCATCTCCACCCCTCGTTCGAAGAAGAAATCGTTCGTATCGGATTTAAATATGATTTTCGCGCCCACTTCTTGACCCCACGTGGATTTGTCTTCGATGTGCCACGGGAGCTTTTCGTGCGGCGAGCACCCGGTGTGCAAGGTGACTGCCAAACGAGACGTTTTGATATCGTTTACGTTCTTCTCCGTCATCGGGTCGGTGTTTTGATCCGTATACACTGGATTTTCGTAGTACGTGGTCGCGCCTAGCTTTGTTTCGTCGAATTCTGAGTGCACGCGTATTTTCAGGACGAGAAGCGAGCATGCGATGGCCGCCAACGCGAGGAGGACACATTGATGTCCGCGGCTCCTCCTCTGTAATGATTTTTCCCCAACATCAAATCCGACTTTCAAAACGCCATCGTTTTCGCGTACCTCGTCGTGAAGAGAAAGAGTATTGCACTTCGTGTTCTTGGACAAAAGTAAAGGATGGGTTTCCTCCCCAGTCGACATCTTACGTGTGTGTGTATGTACCAACAAAAGAGAGCGTTTTTTGTGTGAATTTTGTACCATTTTTTCTTCCCTTTTTCTCTTAAACCCTAATTTTATCTAAGACCCTAAACTCTAAATTGCTTTTCTTTCTCGAAGCGATCCGCCGCGGCGATGGTGAAGACGTCTTCTTGTTCTTCTTGTTCTTTAACTTCTTTTGATTCTTCTTCTTCTTCGATGGGAAGGTTGTCGATGCCTAAACCGGCGGCAAATCGTTTGATTGGTTCGCACGAATCGAAGCCGCCTTGCGCGTCCACGTAGCACCAAATGCCATCCGCGGATGCGCTCGGGTTTCGGCAATAGTTCCGCGGATTTTCATCCATGAAATCGGGTTGCGATTGGTGCGACCACTTTGCGTGCGCGACGCCGTATTTGCTCCCGAACGGTTGTTTGGACCAGTCGATGCATTTCTTCCCAGTTCTGGTGGTCGTTTGACACCCGCGGTAGCCGACGCCGAATTCACCTCGCACGGTTTCGTCGCAAGAAGAAGAAGGAGAAGAAGATGTCATCGTCGTCGTTGTCGCCGTTGAATCCTCCTTGGTTTCTTCGACATCTACCGATGTGGATAAGGACGCGTCTTTTACCGTCGCCGCTTCTTCAGCGGCAACGGATGCTAACGTCTGATCAATCTTCTCGAGTTCTTTGACGTTTACTTTCTCGAACGTTTCGATGATTGCCTCTTCTTTCACGATTTTCTTGTCCACGATGGTATCGTCGTCGTCGACTTCCTTTTCTCGAAGCAAATCGTTCAGCTCTTTTTCGTGACGGACGGAATTTTTAAGCGTCGCGGCTTCGTCGGCGATGACTTCCGGATCAATCTCAGTCGCTTTGGTGGAAACATTACCCGCCGCCGCGTCAAGAGTGTTGACCGGAAAAGGAGTCTCTTGAGCCGCGGATTCAAACGTGGCTTCCGGTTCTCTGTCTTTCCTCGCCTCTTTCGCTTCGTCGCTCACGACGACGTTTACCTTCGGCGTCGTCGGCATTGGAATCACTCTATCTTTCGTCATTTCACTCGTGACGTTTACGTCAATCGGCGTGCTCTTGTCGTCGTTCGTCGCGATGGTACCGTCCTGGTCGTCGACGACGATGACCGGCGAAGCAGACGACGCGACGCACTGATCTTTACTCTCCGCGCCTTTACCTTTCGCTCTCGCGTCTTCAATTTCTCGCTCGATGACGTCCCTCGCGTCGACGACGCCGTCGCCGTTGATATCGTTCTCGTCGTCATCGTCCGAGAACCACCCGCCTTTACCGAATAAACCTCCTCCTAACAGTTTACGATTGCTATTGTTTTGTTCGCGACGAGACGAACGACGCTTTGTGACACCTAAACGAGACGACGATGGCGAATCATTAGTGGCGGGTGATACCATTTTCCATGCGACGCCACCGATTGGTACGCCTTCGTCGTGCAACTCCTCCATCTTCAATTCTGTCATATCGTCCGGCGATATCTCCGATCCGTCGCACGGTTTGCAAAACCTCTGACCTTCTTCGTCTTGGTACATGCCTTTCGGACACGCCTCGCACCGTTCGCTCTTACCGAACGGTTGGAAAAATCCTTTCGGACACAGTTGGCAAGACGCGTCGTTCGGCGTGAACGAAAAAGAACCAGGCGGGCATTCGCCGCAGGAATTCGTCTCTCCGTCGGCGATGACGTGATGGCCATCTTCGCACGTAAACTCTTCTTCTTCGTTTTCCTCATCTTCTTCTTCTTCGTCGTTGACTTCGGAGGTTTGATTGCTCGTGGATGATTCTTCTTCCTCTTCTTCTTCTTTCTTTTCTTCTACTTCTTCTATGGGTGGTGATGTTGGTGTTGCCGCGGCGGCGCAAAACGGATGTTTCGTAAACGCCGGACACGACTCTAAACAACTCCCCCACACGTACTCCAACTGCTTCCCGTCAAAGACTCGGTTATAAAACGTCACGTCGCCGTATTCGTACTTATACGTGCACTCGCGCATTCCAAACGGATGTTCGCGTTCGTCTTCCGCGATTGAGGACGAGTACCCGCCGACGACGCCGCCTCTCTCACCCCACGGGCACCTTTTATCCACTCTCTTGGGATCGGTCGTCAAACACCCGATATCTTTCACCACGACCGCTCCCTCAGGTTCGAACTCGTACGCGTCGTTCCGTTGGTTTTCGTAATGTATCAATCTTCCTAAACTCGAAACATCATCATCATCATCATCTTTGGGTGGTATCTCGTACAAGGCGAACCCAAACGCCGTCCCTCGCTTCATCAACCCCGTCTCGACGCGATACTCGCCGCATGTTATCTGCTCCATCGGAATACCTCTGTTGAAGCTAAAATCGTTCCCGCCGATATTCTCGTCGTCGTCTTTGAGTACCAGTTTCGCTTTGACTCTGGAAAACCAGTCGTATTCTTTCACATCGTCGTCATTGATATCGTCGCTTCCTTTGCCTCTCAGCGTGGGCAAGACTTTGTCCATTGGGGAACACGCGGTGTATAACGTGAACGTTAACTTCGTAGTACTCGTCGTATTCTCGGCAATATCATCCGTGGTCGTATTCAGAGTATCTCCGAGATGTTGAAAACGCATTCCTTTCTCTCCTTCTCTTTTCGTTCGTTCGAACGTGATACCCACGAACATAAACGTAAACATCGCGAACATCATCATCACGCGGCTCGATGTCCCCGTCAAAGCAGACGACAAAAGAGAAGAAGAAGACGAAGACGCATCATCCTCGAGCGTCCTCGAACTACTTTTCAAAAAGCGAGTTTTGAAACTCTCGCTGAAATAATTACTTCTTTTCGAACGCGTCGTCGTTACGAGGAGCAGCGATCGACGCTCCTCTTCCTCTTTCATCGTCTTGAGTATCTCGCGCGGAGTGACGGATTTTCAAGTGACGGATTTTCCCGAAAATGTCGACACTTTTGTGTGCGGAGAACTCTGACGTATAAAGGAAGGAGCACGCGAGAGATATATATAAAGAGAGAGTTAGTGAGTATAAAATGGACGCGAATGCACAGAGGCAAAAAGGCCTCTTACTATTCCTCTTGTCCTTTCTCGTCGTGTGCCACGCGGCGTCGAGACAGATTCATGTTCAGTCAAAATCGAGCGCAAAGATGCACGAGGAGAACAACAACGCATCTTTATTCATCGCATTCTCGATCAAAATGGAACTGTTCGTGGCATTTTTAATGGCGTTGTGCGCGACGTGTAGCGAAACGATAGGTGCGTTCGGGAATTTTCGAGAAATACGAGAAGAACGAGGGGAAATCCCCGGGTTGTGCGTGGAAAGGATGAACGATTTGAGTCACTTTTGGCACCGAGCGAAAGCGCGCAGAGAGTAGAGTTTTAGCGGCGGTAATGCGATGATGAGTACATTTTCAACACGAACGCGTAGAAACACGCAGCTCTCTAGGACTTTTTAGTCTTGACTTTATTCTTTTTCATCTCTTTTTGCTGTTTTTGGAGCTCTTTCATCGCGCCCGGAGGCAGCGTAATCTTACACCCGCCGAGCGGAAGCGAGCGAGCGCACTCTTCGATTTTCGTCTCGAGCGCTTCGCGCGCGGCGGTTTTTTCCTCGTTCGACGCATATATCGGCGCTTTTAAAAGGATGTTCGCGCAATCTTTCACCGTTTTACCCCTTTTTTGCGTTCCTGGGATGAGTTTGATGCGAAACTTGTAACTCGCGAGGACTTGAAACGGGGCGCAGACGGGGAGACAAAAGGACACGCCGTCGAGTTCAAACGGCTGCGCGGTGAGTTGACGCAACGCGATTTCGGTTTGTGTATCGCGACGCTCGTGGATGACGGCGATGTTGAGACTTTTCGTCGATTCGTCGTCGTCGCTACTGTTCCTGTCGTCGTCGTCGATGGTGTCTGGTGGTTCGTACACCAAAGGTTTAATGCCGCGTTCTTTCAAGTTTGGCATTTCCGGCGTCGGCGCTTCGGGAAGGACGATTTGCTTCTTTTTCATCGTCGCGGCATCCGAAGAAGAAGACATCTCTGGTTTCAACGATGTCACTAAAGCTGCTTTCTTCCTATCTTTCTTCGACTCTTTTTGCTTCATCGTGAGTAACTTTATGGCCAGTTCGCGATCTTTGTCGTCTTGTTCGGCGTATTTTTTAGCCGCGCGTTTCGCTTTCGCGGATTTTCCGCGTTTTTTTGGCTTGTTGGGATTCGAGACGGACGAGGCGTCGTTTGTTTTCTTTTCTTTACACCCGTCGTCGATGTCGCTCTCTTCTTCGTCCTCTTCAATCTCGTCGTCGTTAGAAATGTTTGTTTCTTTGCTCTCGGCCTCTGCGGCCGCCGCTTTGAGCGGGTCAAAAACGTCGTCGTCGTCACCGCTACCGTTCAACCCCCCGCCTTTCTTCTTCATCTGTTTGCGCTGCGCAGCGGAGAGGCGTTTTTTTGTGCCTTCGAAAACCTCGTTTTGCTTCGTTCTGCCTTTTCCTGCGGCATCGATCGAAGCTTTTGACTCCATCTGCGTGGCGAGCTCGTTTACCACTTTTTCGCCATTTACATTCGTTTCTTCCTCTTCGTCTTCTTCGTTTTCTTCTTCGTTTTCTTCCTCTTCCTCTTCCTCCTCCTCCTCCGCGCTGCTTATTTCTCGAATATTACGACCCCGCCTTTCGTCCCCGTCTTCGTCGTAAAACGTCGCATCCGCGGATTCTGATTTTACCACGCGCTCTTTTTCGTGTCCGGAGGTATTTTCACCACTCGCGACGACGGCAAAAAGTAAACCGAAACCCATTTCCGGTTTCGCCGGCGGTAAGAACTTCTTGCGCGCTCCTTTCACGAGAGCAAAACTACCGCTCGGGAGCAAACTGGCATCTTCCGGTAGGTCCCATCGACGCTTGGAGATATCTCGCGCTCTCGCCCACCACGCCGACGCGGACCGTTTCTTGGCCCAACACTCACTTCTCGCGACGGTAGCCTGCGCAGCTTGTGCGAGTGAAAGAGAGGGCACTTTCAGCGTAGTAGCGCTTTCGCCGTTACCATTCGCCGAGGAATATCGCGGCGGCGGTTTGACGAGCGTAATCGCCGGCGCGCCGTTTTCGTCGCAAAAGATGAAGCAATCGTTCCCAGTTTCCGCTCTGTTCGCGTATTTCGCGAACAGCATTTCTGCTTGCGTGTTATCGGTCGAGTGTAAAACTAAACAATTCTCCGAGGTGACCCACCAGATGAACTTTTCGAACCAAAACGGCGTTCGCGCGGCTTTCGCGCCTGGAAGGGCTTTCTCTCTCAAAGTCTCTATTTTCATCAACGCTTTCTTCTCTGCGTCCGAAACGACTCTGTCGTGGTGTTTAGCCGTCTTGTCAAGTTTCGTATCGTGTTTTTTCTTCAGGTCGAAACGCGCGTTGCAATTCGCGAACGCCGATAAACTCAAATCGAGCGGGATGTCGATCGGTTTGTGCTTCTTCACGACGACTTCCTCGCCGGTCGTTTCGTCAATCTCAACGTCCTCTTTCGGAGCGAGCTTTATCGTCACTTGGTTGTTCTTCAAATCTAAGCTCGAAATGAACTTCGCGACTGGATTGCCTCTCCTTTTCTCTTCGTGAATCATAGATTCTAAATCGTCCCACGCCATCCCGCTCGCCAACGCGTCGTTGACCGCGTTTAACACGTTCGCCACATCATCCACGTTCCGAGAGATCAGTTCCGCTCTCTGCGCCTCTTTTTCCGCGTCGCGTTCGAGAACTTTCAACCTGTTCTCTTGATCTTTCTTCAGTTTCTCGAATTTCTTCAACGCTTGCGCTTCCGCGCGATTTCTTTGCACGACGCCTTGTTGTAACTCGAGCTTCGCGTAGTACTCGTCCAAAACGTCGTTGAACACGTTTTGCTCCTCTTTTTCTTCTCCACTACTATCCCTACCTAAAATCTCGTCGATCGAGACCGTTTTCCTGTTTTCGTTTTGTTTCATCGGGTGCGGAGAGAAGTCCTCGAATACCTCGACAATTTGTGGTTCTTTCTTCTTCCCTTTGTCTTCTTCTTTTCCCGACGACGATGTCAACAATTCCATCGTCAGCGCTTTGCAAGTCACCTCGGGAATTGGAAACACGTTCCCTTCCGTCACGTCTCGAAACCAACGAAACTCTTCTTCTATGCTCTCGAAAATTTTTCCTTTCACGTCCTCGCTCTCGAGAGGGAGTGGTGCGAGCATGCCTTTCTCTACGCCGGCTTTCGCCGCGACGTGTTCGCACTGCGCCGGCGCGAACGAAAATCCGCGACACAAGCACTCTCGCAACGTTTGCGGCGCGCGAATATTCGCCAACCGCTCTATCTCTCTTCTCTTCTTCTCCTCCTCGTACGCTTTTTCGTCTTCCATTTCGTCTTCGTCTAAATCTACCGCTCTTTCCTCTTCCTGGTACACCCCTCTCAGCGCGTCTTCCCACGCCTCTCTCGTCGGCATCCGAAACGCTCGAAACCGCTCCACCGGGTACCTCCTTTTCCCCAGTATCCTCAAGTTCTTCCTCTTATCCACGTGAGACCTCAACAACGTCATCACCATAAACTCCCTATCGCACAGAACCGCGTTCCCGCTCGCGTACAATTCCACCACCAACTTCGTCTCCGTCTCGTTCGCCCCGAACGTCAACAACACCGCGCGATCCATCCCGAGCTGTCGGATATCGTTCAACCGTTTCTGCTTCACGTGTTTCCGCAGTTTTTGCACAAAGTTCGACGGGCCTCCACTTTGTTGTTCTTTACTCCCATTCCCATCGCTTTTACCGCTCGATGTCGATGGTTTCGCGTATCTCGTTACGAGCAGTTTCACTCCAGGTTGGACGAGAAGGTTCACTTTCCTCGCTTCGCTCACTTCGCCGCCGCGGATTCCTCCCGTCCTCTCCTCAGAAGATGCCGCCGGTTTGTTGAATTTCAAGAGCAACGAGTTCTTCTCCGTGCCGTCGTAGATTTGTACGCACCATAAGCCTAAAATCGAGCGTCTCAAGCAGGACACTTCCGCGCACACGTCGAAGGCGGAGAAGCGTTCTTTCCCCATCTTCTTCTTCTTCTTTCTCTCTTAAACAACAACAGAAGAGTCAAGAAGACTACGAAAGTACCAAAGCAAAAGAACAGACGAGGAAAAACCGTTCGTCCTCGTCCTCGTCTTCTTTATATCTGCAACAGCGACAGGTTTTCGTTCGTTCTCGTCGTTCGCTCCAAAGTAATGAGGACACACGAGAGATGGAAAATCAATCGAAATTTCCCCAGACTTTTCCTCTAAACAGACGCGCGTGAAAGATGACGACGACGACGTCGAAGACCACCACGAACGGGTCGAAAAGGAGGCCGCTTTTCATTTTACTCGTTTTCCTCGTCTTTTTCCGACCGGATGGGGTTTTGAAAGTAGACGGAGTGCACGTCCCGTCTTTGTTCCCTCCAACGCGGGGAAGCATTCGCGGCGAACAACACGCTGCGCCCTCGACGGCATCATCGTCCAAAATCATCGAAACGAAACAAGCGGACTTGCGCCATCGAAAACGACAAGAATCCATCTCCGATTGCCCGGCAGCGTTGGAGGGCCAATTTTGCGAACAGGTCGCTCGAGACGTGCCGAAATGTTTCCCGAACGTGCCGTATAACGATTGGGTCTCCGTGCACAAAAACGTGTTTCACGTGGAACTCGAGGAGGAAAAGGAGGAAAAGGAGGAAGAAGACCAAAACGCGACGAACAACGGGACAAGTAAAAGTACCAAAAACGAAACGTATATTTTCACACCAGATACGCCGTCTTTAAGACGGAGCAGACACGACGAGAAAGCGAAGGATTTGTTCTTTAAGAAGGAACGTGAGAAGAGCGAGAGCGGCGGTCTCGGAACGACGACCAACGTAGTGAGCGAGAAGGAAGCGAGGAAGATTTGGCACGAGAAGCAAATGCTTTTAGATAAGAAGAAGAAGAAGATTAAGGTGAACGGGAAGGTATTTCACCGAGGGGAGGTACCAGAGAAGGATATTTTTGGGGACGCGTGGAACGGGAAAGTCGACGGGAGCGACGACGACGAAAAGAATCAAAGGCAGATGTTTGCGAAAAGGGCGAGTTTCAAGACGTGCGCGGTGGTCTCCTCGGGAGCGGCGTTGAAAGGGAAAGGGTACGGGAAAACGATCGATGAACACGAAGTGGTCGTTCGTCTGAATAACGCGCCAACGATTGGCTACGAACACGACGTCGGGTCGTTCACGACGTTGCGATTAACCAACACGCAATACGAAGGCGTGAGAGAATACGAAGACGAAACGGTGTTGACGAAATGGAACGGGAACCCGATGGATTTGATGCGATTAGGTACGAAGAAAACGTACGCGATGAATCCCGCGTTTCGTCAGTGGGCGCAACAGTTGGACGATACGTTGAACAATCACATCGTCACTTCTGGTTTGTTGATGCTGTTTCTCATGTTGCAAAAATGCGAACGCGTCTCGGCGATTGGGTTTGGCGGGAAAGAGTTGGAGAAGTGGTATTACGACAAACGTCCAAGCGGTAAGATACCGAAATCGGCGTGGTTAAACAGCGGAAGAGGCGTGGTGAAGTACGAAAATTGGAACACGGTCAGCACGAACGCTCGAGAAAACGCGTTGTTTGGCGCCAAAGAAAATAGGAAACTCGCCGAACAGCCGAAAGTGAAAGTGTACGGGAACAAAGATAAGAGAATCGGCGATATGCTCGGTATCGGCGCTGGGAAGACGGCAAACGCGAACAAAAAGAAGAAGGACAGTAGCAAAAAAGTAGCGGCAGCAGAGTTAGCGAAGAAGACTTTAGAGGAGAAATTAGACGGGTTAGAATCGGCCGAGGAGGTTGAGTCGGATATGATCGCGGGCGAAGTTGAAGACGACGGCATCGCGAGAAGGAGGAGGAAATTACTAAACATGGTCTCGCACGTCATTTCCAGAGAGAGGCAGTGCATGGCTTCGTTGGCTGATTTTGGCGTGATTAGTATCTATTCATAGACGAGTATTATTATTTAATTACACGACGGACATATCACTACGCATGAGTTTATATTTTAGGAGATTTGAAGCAGCTCGCGGAATAGCTTCTCGTCGTGGATTTGAATGGTTTCATGCGTCAACTCGAGTTTGAGATTTAAGCGCGCGATGGAACGCATCAGAGCGTGCTCTTCTTGCGGAGGTTGCGCTCTTTTTGGCTCTTCTTCTTTCCTTCGTAGTTCATTTTCTTTGGCAAAGGCACCACCGTTTATTTCGTTTGTTCGTTTCACGACTTCGTCCAGCCGCGCGATGGAGGCTAAAAGCTTCGCCTCTTGACCGGCAAAATCTTTCGATTCGGAAACTTCCTGTTTCATTCGAAACCGCTTGGATTTCAAATTTTGTCTCGGAGAAGACGCGCATACGATTGGTTTTTCTTCTTCTTCTTCTTCTTTACCTTCTTTGTTTTGTACAAAAATGTGCTTCTTCTTCTTCTTCTCGTTCTTCTTCTCCGCTTTGACCGAGGACAAAATCCCGCGCCTGCGCTCGCGCAACTTTTCAATCGCTTTCTCACGCTTCTCTCTTTCCGTATCATTCGTCGTGAAAGTGCACCACCATGAAATCGACACAGAGTTTCGTTTTTGTTCATCAGTCTTCTTCTCCTCCTCCTCCTCTTCTTCCTCCCTCGCGTATCGCACGTTCGGCTCCGAGTGCCTGGGAACGACGAGACCAAAATCTTCCTCCTCTTCTTCTTCTTCTCCCTCCTTCTCCTCACCCGCCGCGTTCAAGAAATTCACTTCGCACGCGCTTTTCCTCCCAACCATAATCTCCCTCCTCTTCCTCCTCCAAGGTAAAAACAGTTCCGTCTTCCTCTCGTTCTCCTCTCTCCGTTCCTTCACCTTTTTCAAAACTCTCTCTTTTTCTTCCCGTGCCCATCTCACGCTGTTTTGCGAAAACTCCTCTCTGCGTCGTCTCGTTTCCGCCGCCAAGCGCGTCAAATCTCTCTTTTTCCTGTTCTTTACATCACTCGTCTTCTTCTTCTTCTCCTCTTCCTCCTCCTCGTTCGACGAGAAAGAACTTCTTCTTTGTCTTCTTCCGTCATGAGACGACATGCGAGTAATTCTTTTTTTTTTTTTTTTGACTGAAAAAAAAACGTTTGACTGAAAAAGAAGAGAAAAAACTAAATTTAATTGTTCGTCTCTCGCGTCATAACAACGAGAACGATTCTCATCGATTTTGTTTTTAAAAGGAACGTAAAGACGCGCGCTTTAAAACACGCGTTCGTTTGCGCTTCTTCTCGAAGAAGAAGGTAAAGAGGAGGCTTTTTCGTTGTGTTGAACACTTCATCTCTTTTCGACGGCTTTTGCGAGTTTGAGCGTTCTTTGAAAGAGAGAGATTTGGGGGCGGCCGATCGATCGATCGAAACATTTCTTCTCTCGTAATCGATTCATTCGTTCGGCAATAAAGAGAGAGAGAGAAAGGAATAAGCGCGCCACGTTAAAAAGATTTAAACGGAGTAGACGAAAAGATGGGATTCTTCGCGAACATTCCGAAACCGCCGAAATTGGCCGGGTTTTTCGGCAACGAAGAAGAGAAAGATGAGAACGGGAAGAAAATGGAAGAAATTGGAGGCGAGATGGAAGATTTAGAGTTGAAATCGAAAGAAGTGGACATTCCGTCGTCGGCGAGTATCGAACAGAAACTGCTGACGCCGATGGATTTATTGAACGCGGCGAGGAATGGTGGTGGGGGTAATAATGAGAACAACAACAACATGAACAACAACGGCCAACAGCGACACGCGGCGCCGCCGCCGATGTTACCGCCGATGCCTGGAGCGCAGCACCCGATGTTTAGCGGCCAAATGCCGCCGCAAGGACCGCCACGGCCGGGAATGCCACCGCCGATGCAAGGTATGATGCCGCCACAAGGAACGCCGCCGGGAATGGGAGGTATACATATGTTTCCACCGCTGGGACAGGATGGAGGTCCTCCTCCGCCGCCTGGGATGATGCCGCCGCCGCCAGGGATGATGCCGCCGCCGCCAGGGATGGCGCCGCCTCCTGGACCGCCCGGATTTCATCACCATCACGGCGGAAGAGGTCGAGGTGGTCGAGGAGGTCGAGGTGGTCGAGGTGGTCCAGGTGGTGTGGGTGGTTTCAATCAGCACTACACAGAATCAGGAAAACAGAGACGCATATTTACCGGGCCGAGACGAGACGGTCGTCCTCGATTCCAAGGCGAATTGATGACAGGCGAAGAGATTGAACAAATCTTACGCATTCAGTGGAAAGCGACGCACCCGGACCAAGAGAAGGCGTACTCGCACGATTATTACCATCAAGCATTTTTATCGAAGAATAATCCGGGGCGTTTGAGAGAACCGTTTTGTCCGGAGGAGCTGAGAGAGTTGCCTTCGCACGTGAAAGAAAAGAGAGGCGAAGTGACGTTCGTGCCTGGCTTGGAAGGGTTGGGTAAAGTGCCGTTTTCAAACGTTCGCACGCCGAAACAGTTATTGCAAATTCCAACCGGCCCGGAGGAAGAGAACGACGAGTCTGGCGATGACGAAAACGAGCCGAGAGTGCGATTGGCGAACGAACCTTTACTCGCGGCGAGAATTATGATTGAAGACGCGATGTACTTATTGTTAGACGTCGATGATATCGACCGATTACTCTTAAAGAATGAATTCGCCGCCGATGATACCATGAACCACGAAGACGAGATTGACGCAGAAAAGGAAAACGAAGTGGAGAAGGCGTCGATGAAGCAAAAGACGAAGGACGCGTTGACGCAACGTAAAAAATTTCTGTTGGAAGGTTTGGTCTCTACTTTGCGTTTGCCAGAATCGCCGGTTTTGAGCAGCGATGAAAGCGACGTCATCTTCCAAAGACTTGTTTCTTTACCGAAAGGTCGAGTAATGCTTGCGAGCGTTTTGAAAGCGTTGGATCCAGCGTCGCCGTCTGCGGCGCAACTTGTCTGGGCGGTGTTTCGAAACGTCGGCAAGATTGCCAAGTTTGCAGAAAAATCCGCCTCGAAAGCGGTTAAAGGCAGTCGTGCCGCACAAGCCGCCGCCGCACAAGCCATGTCTTTTCAGCAGAGAGACGGACAAAGTGTTATCACTGACGTGGATCGATTAATTCGCGCCGCCGCGGAAGTCTCCTCGATGCTCTCAAAAGATGCCACGGAAGGCGCTTTGGGGAGTTTAATCGTCGGCATCTCCTACGCCGACACGCAAAACTTACTCCCGAGTTGTCTCGTCAGTAAACGATCGCCGAGAGAATCCATCCAAGAAACGCTCGCGATTGTCATCGAGCGCGGGAAAGTTGTTCATTTGACGGATGGGAACTCCCAAGCCTGGGAGACTTCCATCAGCTTTGCGTTCGACATGTTCAACAGACAAGCGACGGCGTTGATTTCCAACGAAAAGAGCAAAAATGATCCCGAAGCGAGATTACCGAGATCATTAATGCGCGCTTTCTTGCCTCAACTCGACGCGAGTGGGAAGCAACGCATAGCAGAGTTGAACGCTTGCGCGTTTTAAGAGGAGGAAAAAGAAGAAGAAGAAGAAGAGATTTGAATCTTTTTCAAGAAGCGCAGACTGAGAAGTGTTTTTTTATTCTCGGTTGCGAAAAATAGTTTACAAACAAACACCACTGACAATTACGGTAGCGGTTCTGTACCCGTTCCTAATCTATTCAAGTGCACGTAAGCGTCTGTTCCGTACCCATCCATGGACAGCACTTGCAAATCCCCACCGAAATACCGACAGTACAAACGACTGAGCGGTAAACCGTACCCATACCCCGCTAAAACTACTGGCGTCGAACCAGCGCCTGCCTCGCTAAACTCCATCTCTTGTAAAGGCGAATCCGCGGTTGAATATAAATACGTCCAAATCTCTTTCAATCCAGACCGAGGAATACCGCCGCCTTCGTCGCTAATTTTGATGGTCACGTCTTCGCTGCCTTCAGCGACAACCACTCTAATCGCCGGTGGTGGTACGTCCGAATCTTTATATCTCTCCGCTACCGCTCGCAACGAGTTCTTTACTAACTCAAATACCACGTGATGAATGTGCCCAGGAACGTACGCAAATGTCAAATTCGGATCCCCGAAAATTTCAACCTCCGGCGCGTCGCCGTATTGTCTCGCGCACAACGCTCTCGCGTCATCCACGGCATCTTTGCAGACCTCTAAAGCTCTCGTTTTCGTACAAATGAGACCAACGTAGTCTTTTTTCGGTGGCTCGTGTAACGCCACGTGCTGTCCAATCAACATCCGCATGCCTATTCTGGACATGTAAAACCCATCTAGAAACTGGTGAATTTCCGGTAAGTGCGCTATGCGATTAGCATCGATGCTACTACTACTATTATTGTTGTTGTTGTTATTATTATTATTAGTACTACTACTGCCGTGCGATCCTCCTTTCTTACTCTTCTCCGCGAGCTCGTTTTTCAACTCCAACACCCCTCTGGCAATCATCGGCACCACGTCGTTGTGCCTCTTCATCACCGACGACAACAACTCCGTAAACTTCTCCTCCCGCTCCATCGAGTTTATCTCCTTCATCTCTCGAATATCCTCGAAGGACTCGACGTACCAATCTCTCACCGTCAACACCTGCGGTTTCGTGCTCAAACCAAACGGTAAATTCTCCAACTCCGCGACTCTGTGCGCCAATCGAATCGGCAGCTCTTTGTGTAAAAACTGCGCAGAAAATAACAACTGCTGATCTCTCGGATGGTTCCCAAAATCCATCATGTACTTCAACGACACGCCCGTTTGGTTCCGAAACGAACCGCGATAAATGTCGTCGACTAAGTTCTTCGAAAACGCTTCCGATAAGCGTCTGTTGGTGGAATCTTGACCCGATTTCATCGACGACGACGATACGCCGCGCCGCAGCTTTTTTGAAATCGTCGTCTTCCTCTGGGTCTCGTCCTCGTCGCGCGTAGTATTCATCCTCCGTCGGTGGCCTCGGTGGAACGCAAAATCCGTCGTCTGAATCGTCGTCGTCGAAACCGTCCTCACAGAGTTACAATTTTTTCTTCGGTCGTAAAAAAAGCAGCTCTCCTTATTTACTCGAGAAGACCAAGAAGATACGTTTTTTAGAGGCAACATCAACTTCTCGTTAAAGGTGTCGACACTCCTCGCCGCCGACGAATACGTCGTCCGTAAAATCGCATTAAACCCTCGTCTCGACACTCGTCGAAACATGATTTTGATGTTCTCCTTTCCTTTCGTCGTGTTCTCGAGTTCAGAGAACAACAACGAGAGCGCGCAAAAACGTAACGGAAATTGGACGGCGAGAGAAGATGCCTCTCTTTCTTTCCTTCTTTCTTTCTCTGTCTGTCGCGGGCAAAAAAGAAGAGCTCAAACAACTCTATATATCTAAAGCGCGCTCTAGAGACGCTCTCTAACGCTCTCTCTCTTTTCGTCCGAGCGAAAAGGGTCTCTGTTCACGCGTGCAAAAAGTATACAAATTGGGATAAGAATTGGGGCAAACTGTGAGGTTTTCGTAAGAGAAAAATCCAAAAAGAGACGTGGCGTACTATCATCCAGGGCGAGAGAGCGCGCGATACGCGCTCTTTGTGTCATTGCGCTCGATATTAGAGTATATAAATAAGAGTCATTTCAACCGCGTCTAAGTCGCGCGTATATGTGTACACGCATAAAATCTTTACGTAAAAGCACTTTCTCTTCTGTCTCTCTGTCTCTCTCTCTCTCACCTGGCTTCGCGCTTGGTGAGTTTCTGTTTCGACGACGCGCTCGAGGCGGGGTTGCCGCCGCTGCTTCCGACGACCCCCCCACTCTTCTTCTCCGTCGACGAAGATGAAGAATGCGGGTAGATGTCGTAGCTCGAGTTTAATTTTTTCGCCAAACCGGTGTTTCTTTCGGCGCTTTGCGTGTCTTGCACCGCGCGTTCCATCGCGCGGCGAGGCGCCAGGATGACTAATAAATCTTTCGCGCGAGAGACGCCGGTGTATAAGAGGTTTCGGCGAAGCATTAACCCGTGGGCGGAGGAGAGGCAGAGCACGACAGCGCTATATTCGCAACCTTGCGATTTGTGGACGGTCATTGCCCACGCCGGGAGGAGGTTGGCGAGGACCTCCGATTTCGTGTATTGGATGGACTTTTTGTTGAAGGTGACGGTAGTGACGTTCGTATCGATGGACGTGACGACGCCTAGATCGCCGTTGAAAACTTCTTTGGTGTAATCGTTTCTCTTTTGAAGGACGCGGTCACCTTTGCGGAGTTTGAGGATGTCGGCGGCGTCGTTGTGAAGGAAGTCGGATTCGTCGTCGGTCGAAAAGGAAGAGGAGGAGGCGGTGGCAAACTCGCTCGAGTCGGATCCGTCGGCCGCGTTTAGTTTCTCTCTCAAGAAAGCGTTCAAGGTTGCCGCGGAGTTGTTGCCTTTCCGCATCGGCGATAAGACTTGTAACTTTTCTTTCGCGTTGATGCGCCGTCGAGGTAAAATATCGTCGATGATGAAACTCAAAATCTCTCGCGCCGTGGCGTCGTCTTCTTTCTCCGTAGTGTCCACCCACACGCAATCGGTTACATTCGCATCGCCTAAATCGATGGACGCGTCGTCCGATGCAATTAACTGCGAACCAGACCAGGTTGCCTTAATGATATCTTCTGGAAAGTCACCTCGATTAATCGCGTGTGCGGCACCAACTATTTTCGATTTCTCCGCTTGGCGAAACACCTCCGCCAAGTGTACGTGCGGGCACCTTTGCGAAGCAATCAAGTCTCTCAACACGGCACCTGGTCCCACAGATGGGAGCTGATCGGCATCGCCGACGATAATTAACTGCGCTTTCGGTGGAATCGCGTCTAACAAGGCTGCACACAAAGGCGCATCTAGCATGGATGCCTCGTCGACAACCACCACGTCGCAATCCAACGGGTTCGCTCGGTTCCTCGCAAAGACGCCTTTGAAACTCAACGCGTTCGAATCATCCACGGCTGCACTCGATATATCGTCTCCTGTTCCATTCGAATCCGCATCGTTTTGACTATCTCCTTGCGACGAAAAGTCTTTAAACTCTAACAAACGATGAATCGTACTCGACTGTAACGGATTCGTCATCGATCGATTGGCGTTACTTATCTCCGCCATGCGTTGCGCGGCTCGTCCGGTTGGCGCGCACATGACGACTGTTTTTCCCATAGCGCGCATTAAGCGAACGATGACGTGCGTTGCAAACGTTTTACCTGTACCAGGACCGCCAGTTAACGCCACACACGGCGAAATTAAAGCTACGTTCAAAAAATCCAACTGTTTTTGCGACAATCCGGGTTGGCCCCAGCTTTCTTTCTCCGCCGTGAGCTCGAGCCATTTCGCGACTCGAGCTTCATCGACTTTGAACTTAGGTCGGCTCAATCGTCTCAACAAGTCATCCGCGATTGATTTTTCGCACTCGTGCAGGCTGCCGTGAAAAATGTGCGTCTCGTCGTTCCATTGCGCTAAAGATGCTATGGGAGTTTTTGCGCCAAACTCGCCGTTGGAGAAGTTTTGAAAAACGAAAATGTCGCCGCAGTTTCTGGCTGTTTTGGCCGCCTCGATAAACACGTCGTCCGGTATCAACGCGCCCGAACTACCCAACAACTTTCTACTGTGATCTTTCAACGTCGGCCACGTCATGTACGCGTGACCACCGGATTGTGCGACGCGTTGTAACGCGAAGCGCATGGCCGCGCCGAGTCGCGAGGGATCGTCCGGTGATTTTTTCAATCGAGCGGCGATTTCGTCGATGTGATGAAACGAACATCCTTTAATATCGCTCAAAGCTTTGAACGGATCCGCTTTTACTCTCACTTCCGTCTGAGCGCCGTGCTTTAAACTCGCGCGTCTCGCAATCAACGCTGAGGCGCCTAACTCTTCAGTTAAAAACGACGTCGCTTTCCGTTTCGAACTGGATTCGTCCCAGTTGTTTTTCAATTTCACCGCGGTTTTCGCGCCAATACCTGGGACTTTCGTCAACAGTTTCGCTCCCTCCGTAGAATCTAACGCCGCTAATGTTTCTTTCCCTCCAAAGTGCGAGACTATTTTCTCCGCCGTGACCGGTCCGCACCCTGGTAAAATGCCGCTGGAGAGATAGGCGATAACGCCTTGTTCGTCGCTCGGGACGCACATTTCCGCTGGTTTTGTGGAAACAAACTCTACGCCAAATTTCGGGTTCGATCGCCAATATCCGGTCAACTTTAACGTCTGCCCGACGCCAACGTTCGGCATCTCCCCGACGACCGTTATCGTCGCCGGTGCTTCTTTCTGTCCCTTTTTCGGTCGTCGATTTGGTTTTGTCAAAGCGCCTTTCGGAAGTTCTTTCAACGTATCTTTGTCCGAGCACAGGACTCTGGCGACCGTGTAGCCCGTATCCTCGGCGTGAAACGTCACTCGGTGGATTTCTCCGGTGAATGTGAAATCGTTCTTATACTGCGTTTGTTTCTTCGCCGCCGCTGCTGCTGCTGCTGCTGCTGGTGTATTTTGTATCTTTCTCGCTTGTTTTTCCTTTAGCTTTTGTACCTCGTTTTCCTCGTCGTCTTCGATGAAATCCGCGTTCGCCGCGTACCCGTTGCTCCACGACGTCGAACTCGACGATTTCGATTCCGGATGGTTGATTGCTTTTACGTCGCTTCCACTCCTCCCAGTACCACCGAACGCGTAATACTCTCGTCTGCTTCCCGAAAACGACGATTCAGACGACGACGTCGACGCGTTGCCGCTTCGCCAAACTCTCCTTTCGTTTTCGTTCCGAAAAAACTGCTGCGTCGTATGATTCATACGGCCTGTCTCACCTCCCGAAGAGGAAGATGCCGCTGCGAAAACACGACGCATCGTCATCATCCTCCTCCGCATCGTCGTCATCGTCCTTCTCCCCTTTAACCCCTCTTCGGAATGATGCGTCGTGAAACTCTTCGCGTTGGGAAAATTCGTAATCCTTCCGTGGCTGAGGGCCATTCCAATTTCCGATTCTCTTCTTTTCAAGCGTGTGCGCGTGTGTCGGTGTGCGCGTCGTCCCGAACCGCGCAACGTTTGCGTGTGCGTTCGAGCCACCAAGAGCGAACGCTTAAAACGTACAGTACCCTGCTCTTTTGAAAGGACTGTCTCTCGCGTCTCTCTTTTTCTTCTGCGCGATTTGATTTGGTGCGTGATCTTTTTCTCGAGAGAAGAAGAGTCAAAGGCAAGAGCAAAATTGTAAAAAATCTTCGATCTATTTTGGGGCCAATTTTTTAGGCGAAACACTCGACAGTTCCGACAGTTAAGAAACTCATTCTCTCCTCAGTTTTAAAAGGAAACACATTTACGCGCAAATATATATAAAGGTTGTTGGTTCTTTCTGTCGCGTGTCTTTTTTTCTTTTCAAATGTCCTCCTGCTTCGATGACGGCCCCAAAATGTGAAGAAAGAGGATTAGGCTTCTTTTTTGGCGAGAGAGACAGACAGACGCGTCTTTCGAGATTCGTTTTTGTGTCTCTTCTTTTTCTCTCTCTCTGAATTTTCCCTTGAGGTGTCGAATTTACCACTGACGCGCATCATCATCAATCTCTCTCTCTTCCTTTAGAAAGCATGTCCGTCATCGCCCGATGCGCGACTTTCGTCGCCACGAAAACCAGTTTGAAGCAACAGTTTGCGGTGAACAATCGATCGTCCGCGACTAAAATCGTCAGGTACGCAATAAAAGAGAGAAAGAGATGAGAACGTCTCTACATTTGATCATTCCGCGCTTTTGCGACAAAAGTTTTTCTTTGTTTTTTGGGAGTTTGAATTGCACAGAAAATGGCGGGAAAACGACTTCGTACTACTGCTGCTCTCTTTTTTCTCTCGAAAGACTACCTTTGACGACGACGACGACGTTTTTCATCATCGTCGTCATCGTTACGCCGATACGACGAATACTAACGAGACGCTTTCCTCTTCTGTGCGCACGCGTGAATCGTGAATAAATAAAAAATAGACCGTACTCGGCGGTTGCCTCGATCAACAAAAAAGCGTTCGTGGACGCGGTGGCGGAAGCCGCCGGGGTGGAGAAGAAAGTCGCGGAGAACGTCGTGAACGCGGCTTTGGGCGTAGTCACGGCGTCGGTTGCCGCGGGCGAGAAGATTACTTTGACCGGGTTCGGGACGTTTGAACGTAAAATGAGATCGGCGAGAGAAGGGAGGAATCCGAAAACCGGGGATCCGTTGAAGATTCCAGCCGCGGCGTATCCGAGTTTTAGCGCCGGGAAGAGTTTTAAAGACGCGGTGAAGAAATAATTTTTTTGGCGATGTGCAGCGTGTATAGTACACACTTCCGCGCGCTGAGAAGAGCGAAAGATAAAGAGAATGTTATTGTTGTAAATATGATGTGATGTGCCTTCTTCGTCGCGGACGAAATGATTGTTTATTATAAACCCATATATAATGTGGGGCGTTTCGTATTTTTTTTTACACGCGCAACGTTTTCGCCCATAACTTGGAGATGGAAATCAACGCAGAGCTCAAGGAGAGCGTGGAATACACCCACTCGTTCGCGACAAAGTCACGAGCGCGTTGCTCGCGAATCCACTCTAAATCTGAAGTGACTAAAACTAAATCCAAAGAGTCTTTTACAATCGACTTGATCGCGTTTGCTTTCGCGAAGGCTGCCGTTTCCTCGTCTTTTATTTCTTTCTCTCGTCGTTCGTCCACTCCTCTCTTTTGCGGCGACGAAATGAAAGCAAGGAACCGTGTACTCGGCGACATGCTCCTCTCGTACGCGATCGCTTCGTTCTTTTTTTTCACGCGCATTGCCTTTTCCAATCTCTCGATTTCTCGCCACTCCACCATTCTTAACGGTATGGACGTAGCGTACATGAAAAATTCTACTTTCATCGCCAACATCTTCAACTCTTTCCGTTTCACCGGATCGTCCGGTCTAAACACGCCGACATTTTGTAACCAGACGCCTTGTTCTAAAAAATAATACACCGCTTCCGTGAATAAAGCTAAAAATTCTAACGCGTGTTTATACGTCCGCTCTCGACTCTTCGAACTTCTTTTGTTCCTTCCTCCTTCTCGAGCGGCTAAATACAGCACCAAATGTTCTCGACACTGCAAAGAAAACTTTAAAAACTTCCCCAGTCGCAACGACCCGCGGCTTATGCTCAAACTTTTCGCAAGTTTTCTCAACTGCTTCGCGGTTCGTTGTTGTTGTCCGTCTTCGTCGTTCTCGTTACCAACCAACACTAAAGCCGTTAACACGGATGAATACTTTAACGTTTTCAAAGTCTTATCGATGCCTTCCCTCGTTTCCAAGAGCTTCCCGACGTTCGATAAAAACTCAACCACTCCCAATGTTTCGCGTTTCTTTTTCTCCTCGTTTTCCTCCTCCTCGGACGAGGACGTAAACGACGACGCGTCGTCGTCGTCGTCGGAAGAAGAAGAATTCGCAACAAACTCGTCGCCGTTCTTCTTCCCCAAAAGTAAAGGTGAAGTTGATTTCAACGGAGACGACGAGACTTTGTCGGACATTTTATTATTCAACAAAATCGATCGATACTCAGGTAAACGTCGCTTCAACAGAAAAAAGCTGCAGTTTAGGTTTTCACGCGGGTAAAGCGCGCGGTATTCTCTCTCTCTCTTTCCTTTTAAAAGATGTGTTTGATGTGTGATTTTATGTGCAGACATGTGTCCGAATTTTCCCTCTCTTTCTTGCAAAAAACGCTCTCGTTTTTCGCGCATATCTTCTGCGTGTGCAAATAAATATCGCTGAAAATGCACACACAGATACACAGTGCCACACGTATTCTGTGTGTTCATTTTCAGTTCTCGTTTCATCGCGATGTAGAAGTTACGCGCGCATTGAGCACTCGAAAAACTTGTTTTTTGGTGTATTTTCAACCTCCATTTTTGGTCCAATTTTGGTTTAAATTTCCCTACAAAATTGTCTCTTAAAAGCGCTTTTCTTTCACTCTTTTCCCACTCTCGTCTCGCTCTCCTCGCTCTGAAGAAGTTAAAGAAGACGAGAAGATGTTTGAATCCTGCTGCGGGGGCGCGCGATCGGAGAATAACGGCACTAAAAAAGTCATCTCTGCAACAACAGAAATCGACGAAACGACGGATGGAATTTCCCTCGGAAACGGCTGGCAACGCTGGGTGGATTTCGAAGAGCGACGGTATTATTACTCCAAAGGAGGGACGACCACGTGGGAAGCACCGAGTGAAGAAGATTTGATCGAAGAAGAGAATAAAACGAAGGGTAAGAAATGATTCGATTGATGTGTGCGTGTACATGCGTAGCTATGAAAGAAGGAGGAATGAGAAGAGAATTCAAAACCAAAATTGGAGCCGCTGATCTCGTTTTTGTCGACGGAATGACGACGACGGAGAAAGGGAGCGAGAAAGCGAGACGCTTTGTTATTATTATTACTACTATTATATTACTACTATAATCATACTACGCGTTAAAATCACTATTTATCATTCTCTTTCGTCGGTTTTCAACGAGCGTCGATCGACAAGGCGGCGCTTCTCTTTCTCTCGATCTCGTCGTCTCGGGCTTCGCTTTCCTCTACGATTAGAGGTCGGCGACGCTTTTCCCGCTCATAAACTCCAACACTTTCGGCACGGTTTCTTGCAACCGCCTTCCAGCCATGGCTAAATTCTCCAAAAACTCCGTCTCCGTCGCGTGCGGTCCGTCGACGATATCGGTAATCGCCTTCACGCACACGAACGGCGTTTTAAACATCTCGCACACTTTCGCCACCGCGGCGGCTTCCATCTCCTTCACGCTCGCGTCGTTTTGGAGCATCATCTCCCGGTCAACATCCGTCGCGTCCAAGGAATTTCCCGTGGAACATATTCCCGATTTCAAACTCGTAATCTCTTTTCTCATGTTTGGCGTTTTCAAAGTTTCGATCGCGCCGATCCCGTACGACGTAAACGTCGGTATCGGTATCCTCCGGTCGTGAAATTTCACCTCGGAGACGAGAAACACGTCCCCGATTTCGCACCCTTTGCTTTGAAACCCACCGGCGGTCCCGGCGTTTATTAACACGTCCGGTCTGTGCGTTTTTAAAACCTCGTACGCGCACAACGCGGCGTTAACTGTGCCGACCGAATCCACCGCGTGCGTGGCATCTTGGCCGCACGTCACGAGGACTATCTCGACCGCTTTATTCTCTTCACCGAAAGAGATTTCCCCGCTCCGAACGACCGACGGTAACGGCGCGTGATGGTGCGATTTCGGACACGGCAAAAGCTTAAACGAACTGATTAAAGGCTCAGCCTCGGCTTCCATGGCGATGAGCACCGCGATGGTTTTGATTGCTCCCATGATGGTTCGTTGTTGTGTGTTGTTGTGACGAATTCGAGAAGTGAAAGGAAAGTACCTTTCACAAACGAGAGAAAACGTACATAACACGCGTACATTGAAGACAGAGAGAGAAAGAGAGAAAGAAAAAAAGAAAGCTACTATATACTCTTCGTGTATTCAGCATATTCGTTATCACGTCAAAAAGCGCTACTGTTACAAAAAACTCTCCGGATCGTTCATCGCCAACATCTCCGTCAGCGTGAATTTGAAAAACTGAACCCCGGCGATGGCGACCAGAACGACCAACGCCGCCGTCTTGGGATCTTTCATCAACTTCGCCACCGGCCTGGCGAACATGTACACGAAACCAACCATGATAGAAATGGAAAATCGTGCGTATTTGGCCATGTTCGCCCAGAACGGAATGTCTTCGCCCGCCATGGCGATTTGCGAGAACGCCTCGCGCTCCTCGTGATGGCCTAAAAGCGATGTATCTGACGGGAATCCAACCGCGAAGACATCCATGTTCGCGGCATCGATCGCATCAAAGGCTGCTGCTGGGTTTTGGTCGCAAAACGCACAAATCGCACACGCCGCCAACGCGGTCATTCCTACTACATTTCTTGTTTTCTCGTTCTTCTTTCTTGGTCTTAAACTCTCGCTCGTGCTCGCTTCCGATTCTTCCCCGCGTTGGACCGACGACGACGACACGATCGATCTCGGATTCGTTTTGTTCTTACTCCTCGCGAAGCTGCTTCGTTCCGAAAAGGAAGAAGAACAAAACGAATTCGTCGAGGAACATGTCGATGAAAAAGAAGAAAACATTTTAATATCGATTGATATGTGTGTGTGTGTGTAGATATATCGATAAGTTGTGAGGTCTTTTGCTTTGTCGTATCTTGTGTCTCTCTCTCGTCTCTCGTGTTTTATCGCTCGAAGGTTAACGGTGCGATGAAAAATGTACTTTAGCGTGGTGGTAGGCAGCATCCAACCGACCAGTGGTACATCACGGAGCGTTGTTTGCTTGCTGTTATTGTTATTGTTGTTGTTGTTGTGGGACGTGTTTGTCGTTTTGACACCCGTTCTCTAACGCGTAGAGCAAACACTCGGGGCGGTTGTATTTGCGAGCGAAAGTGCAAGTCCACGAATTCCAAGGCGCGCCGTTTTCGTGCAAGTATTTGAGGATATCGAGATGGCCGGATTTGGCAGCATGTGCACACGCTATACCAAGTGGACATTTCTGTTCCATGCAATACTTCACAATGTGAAGATGACCATTGTGAGCTGCTGAGCTGATCGTCCGCTGGTTCCAATCAAACTTTTTCACTTCTCGTAACCAACGAACCAACGCGAGGTTTCCCATACGAGCTGCTTCACTGCAGAAATAACGCTGCGCTTCTTTTCCCTCGAGCTTTCTGGTTTCTTTCTTTTTCTCTGGTGGTTTACCACTCACACATTTACCACTCCACGTACGAACTTCAAGGGTCTCCGGCAACTTCCTCCCCGACCGTCTACACGCGTCGCAACTTTCCGTGTTCACCTCTCGAAACACTCTGAAAGACAAGTCGTTCAACTTCGATAAAATATGCGTCTCGAAGATATCTTTGTACTGCTTATCTGTCACGATTTTCCACAACGGCGTCGGCGAAAGGTTTCTCAGCTCTTCTTTGACCTCTTTCAACTCCTCCTCCTTCTTTCGCATCTGCGCCTCGAAAACAGATTCCGCGCGCTCTTCTTTCCGTCTTTCTTCTTGCTCGCGTACCGCCAAACTATCCTCCTCTTCATCGTCGTCCTTTTCTTCTTCTCGTCCGCGCTTGTTACCCCCCATCATTCGTTTCCCTCGCAAAGGACTTCTTTTTATGAGTATTTCTCGCGATGTAACGCTTACTTTCCGTCGTCGCGTCTTCCTCTTCTTTATCTTCTTCTTCTCAACTTTTACGCGTATTTTTGTGCGGCGATCTCGTTTGGAAAAATCACACACAAAACGTCATTTACACGCGCGCGCACACACACACACGCAGTGCGCGAGGAGTAGTAGTAGTCGTTCAAGAACAGCAGTACATGCTCCGAGGAGGCGCCGCTGGGGGAGCGTTTTCATCCGTGGTCGTCTCGTTCTCTTCTCGGTCTTCGTTCTCCAGATTTGTGCATCAACGTCGACGCGTACGAGCGGGGAAGCACTTCGCGACGAAGACATCGTCGGGTTTGATGAGCGCGAACGCGAATAACCACGGAGGCAGATACCACGCGACTTCCTCGGACCAGTTTCAAACGCCGACTTTAAAGTTTGATAATTCCTCGAAAGCGTTTTCGGACGACGTTGGGCAGCAATTGTTCGACCGCTTAAGTTTTATCGGGAAACCGAAAGCGTTAAAAACGTTGTTTCGAGAGGATGAAACGCTCGCGAAAAACGTGGACGAGAAAACGATGAAGTTGATCGAGGCGTTCTTGGAAAGCGCGAAGAAAGAAAAAGCGTCCTCGACAGTCATCCAAACTGGAACGAGGGAGAACGAGAAGAAGAAAACGGTCGTGCAAGAGATTGCGATTGGGGTGTTGCCGACGCAGGTGTCGAGGCACAACGACGCGAGCGGAGCGCACGGGTTGCAAGAGATCGCGAAAGGGACGTGCGGGGACGGGAAGACGAGGAGAGTGGTGATTGCGAGCGAGAACGAGAGCGATTTTGGGAGCTTGGTGAACGCGTTGACGAGAGCATTTCCGGTGTTTTCGATGAAGAGCAAAGGGTCTTCCTCCTCGGAGAAGGAAGAGGAGACGAAGCCGGAACCGATGGTGGTGGCGTTAAGCGGCGCGTCTGAAGCGACGTCGAAAAAAGCGAAAGCGATCAGCGAAGCGGTTGAACTCGCGTGCCGCATGGTAGATACGCCACCGACGAGTATGGATCCGCAAGGGATGGTCGACGAGGCTTTGGCCGCGGCGAAACGCGTTGGCGGGGTCAAGTCGCAAGTTTGGAGAGACAAAGAGTTGCGACGGGACGGGATGGGATGCATCGCCGCTGTCGGCCAATCAGCCTCCACGGACGGGAGAGAACCGGCATTGATTCGTTTGACGTTCGTTCCAAAAGGCGTGAACGCGTCGGAGAGACCAATTGCTTTGGTTGGTAAAGGTATCTCGTTCGATACCGGGGGGTTGTCCTTGAAAGTTGGCGGTTCGATGCCGGGGATGAAAGCCGATATGGGCGGCGCTGCGGCCATGCTCGGGGCTTTTGAAGCGTTAGCGAAATGTTCCACGGAAGGTACGATCACTTTGAAGCAACCGTTAGAGTTATTGATGTGCGTTGCCGAAAACGCCATCGGATCTGGTGCCATCCGCAACGACGACGTCATCACGTCCTACGCCGGCAAAACGGTTGAATTGAACAACACCGACGCCGAAGGTCGATTGGTCTTAGCCGACGGCGTCTCGTACGCGTCCAAGACGTTGAACGCGACGCATTTAATCGACATGGCTACCTTGACTGGTGCGCAAATGGTCGCCACTGGCTCTAAATTTTCCGGCATCGTCTGTAACGACGACGACTTTGAATTGTTAGCGGTGAAGTGCGGTAAAGTTTCCGGCGATTTGGCGCATCCGTTGCCGTTCGCGCCGGAGTTTTTCAACTCAGAATTTGATTCCAAAGTTGCGGACATGAAGAACAGCGTGAAGAACAGAGCGAACGCGCAATCGTCGTGCGCGGCGCAGTTTGTGTACAACCACGTCGACGATGAATGGAAAGAGAAAGGCGGAAAGTGGCTGCACGTGGACATGGCTGGACCGTCCACGCACGACAGCGGAAGAGGCACGGGCTACGGCGTCGGGTTGTTAGTCTCGCTCGTCGAAGAACTCAACAAGTGATTTTTTCGAGCTTCTTCTTTCTTTCTCGCGACATCTGCACATATCTAAAAGTATTATTTTTCGGAGTATTCATCAGAATAATCCAAAACTACTATACACACATAAATAATGGTCATCTATTCTGCTCCTACTACAGCTACTACATCAAAACTACTGCGAAAAGACTATGTTAATACAAAAACGTTTCGTTGAAATCACTCGTCGTCATCAAAAGCTCGGCGGTTTCGGCGTAAAAACGCGAAACGAGTTTGCCGATTTACGAAACTTTTCTCCCATTCCGTCCCATCTCTCCACTGGACACTGCGCCACAAACGTATACACGTCTCCGGTATTCTTATTCTGCGCAAAAACGGCGACGTTTCTCCGATACCAGTTCGCCGTCTTGATCGTATACTCGAACTGATAATATTTGATTCCATTCTCCCCGATCGTCTCGCTCGCGGAGAACAACTTCGCCTCCTTCCCGGATCCCGGTCTCGCCAACGCGTTCTCTAACAACCAACTCGCCTGCTCCTCCGCGTCGCCAAACTGCCCTAAATCGAATCCTTTCGTGGACGTTTGCACGATAACGCTCATATTCTCCTCCCCGTTCGTCCCCATCGGTCCGAACGCGCTTTCCGGTTCGCCCACGTTTTTCTGTCCTTTCGTCTCTCTCAGCGACGGTAAATCGAGCGATTGTGCTTTCCTCATCGCGTTTCTCCGCGCAATCGTCTGGTCCGCTAAATATTCGTTCGGGAAGAGGAACTCGTACCCTTTCTCTTCGTTCCTGTCTCGGCGGTAGCCGGAGACTTCGTACACGGCGTCCAGTTTTAACTTTCTCGCGAGTGGTTCGTTCGCGCGTAACGCGAGCGAAGTGACGCCGAGAAAGTTCGCCCCGAAAGCGAGCGCGGTCGTGGACGTCATCGCGAGCGCGATTCTGCGAGGAGAGGTGTTCAACTTTGCGAGCGAAACAACAACAGGTGCGTTTGTTCGCGTTTCTTCTTCTCTGCGCGTCGTTTCGCCGTCGTCGTCGTCTTCCTCCTTCGCTCGACTTCTCGCGAGCGGCGTTTTTCGTACTCCTCTTGCCTTCTTCTTCTCGGTCCAACGATGACGATGAAAACAACAATTACAACACCGCAAAGACGACGAAGAGGAGGAAAAAGACGTCGTCTGAATCATCGTCTCTGATCGCGGTGTGTGTGCTGCGTGGTATATTCGCGCTCTCAGAGGTACTAATGTGGATATGCTTTGGGGAAATCCCGTCACTTTTATTAAGCGTAAACACATTAAGTGAGAGATAAACACACACACGCGCGATATACTTCTCTCGACCCGACGACGACGATGATATCCTCCTCCTCTTTATCGTTCGTATCGTCGTCGTCGTCGTCGTCGTCGTCGTCGAGGAGGAACAACACCAACAACAAAACACGATTGTCTCATCTTCGTGCACTCGATTTGCGCAAAAGAAAGACGGTGGTTTGCGCCGAGAACAACGATGAAAACGACGTAACTTCTCCGTTCACGATCGGCCGCGGAAGTAGTAATAGCAGCAGCTCGATGAAATCTACCTCGTCGATTGAAAATATGGGCAAACGCGGACAGATTGCGACCGGGCAACCATTTTTGGACCACATGATTGACCAGTTGACGACGCACGCGCAGCTCGGAGTGTCCGTCCAAGTGGAGAAGGAACGTGTAGGCGAGATGGTGAAATGCGAACCAGATACGGCGAAATATGCCTCGGACGAGGACGCGGAGGCGACGTTTATGGCGTGTGGGGAAGCAGTAGGGAAAGCTTTGAAAGATATGCTCTGTTCGGAAGGTCGGATTGGGTTCGCCGCGAACGCGAGGACGAACGGGACGAGGTTCGCCGCGCCGTTGGACGAAGCGTACGCGTCGTGTTTGATTGAGCAGTTTGATTCGGAGAAAGATGGGGAGTTGAAACTGTTTTCCTTAGCGCCGTACGGACCGAGAAATCGAACGCACATTGGCGTGTATCCAACGGTGTACACGGAGACGTTTTTTCGAGAAGTGGCGAAACACTCGGGATTGACCATTCGGTTGGAAAAGCATCGAGGCGATAACGCGCATCACATAGTCGAGGCGACGTTTAAGAGTTTCGCGAGGTGTTTGAGAAAATTCATGGACGAAGTCGAAGGCAGCGATGTTGAATCCAGTAGCAGCGGGAGTAACAACAGTACGAGTCGAGCGGCGAGTCGAGCCAGAAGCACGAAAGAGACGAGCATCGACGTCGCGCTCGATTTGGATATGAAAGACGAGGCGAATAGTAGTTTGGAAATCTCCACGGGTATTGAAACCTTAGACGCTTTATTCGACGCGTTGGCAGAAACCGCAGAGTTTGGTACTTTAAAATGCGTCGCATCGGGAGATACGTGGATCGACGATCATCACACGACCGAAGACGTCGCGATCACTATAGGCCAGTGCTTGAACGAAGCGTTGGGGAACAAAGCCGGTTGTAATCGCATGGGAAGCGGTTCGGCGCGCGTAAACGGGAGCGAAGTGGAGGTAATCATGGACTTATCGAACCGTCCGTATTTAGGGTACGATTTAGATTTCGCAGGTGATTCAATTGGCGATTTGAGTTGCGAGATGGTCGAGCACTTATTCATGTCGATTACTTTCAACGGCCAGATGACCGTGCACTTGGTCACCAAAGAGAAAGGGTCGACGGATAAAGATTTAGCAGAAGCCGCGATGAGAGCGTTTGGAACGTGTTTGAAACAATGCAAATCGATCGATCCCAGACGCGCGGGAGCAGTGGCGTCCTCGAAAGGCACTTTGTCTGTTTGATTATAGTTGTTTTTATGATTATTTACGACTGCTAGTAATATCACGCTTTGCTAAAAATAGAGAAATATCGTACACGGAAGATCATCATCCTCAATCTGACGAGCGACTTCCGCCGCCCAAAAGAATGCTCAGTTGGTGTTGCAACTTTTTCAGGTATCCTCCCATCTCCGGCGCGACGTCCGCGGCGCTTTTAAGCTTCGCCAGATCCACCTCGGTCCCGGAGTCGGTTTTCAAAACCATTCGTTCGCGCGTCTCCTCTTCTTCCGCCTCGACATCCTTTTGCTTCTCCTCTGTGTTCTCTTCGTTTTCCATCTCCTCTACAATCATGGTATCGATAACCGTCGTCTCCTCTACCAAAAGAGGAGCAACATCCGCGCCCACCATTTCTTCTCCCCGTTCTACTATCCCCCCGTTCTCGTCGCCGCCACCACCACCACCCTCTCCGCTACTCACCTTCCTCTTCGTCGTCGTCGCACCACCCTCTCCTCCTCCCGTCGTCGCTGCCCTCAAAACCTCCTCCTCCCGAAGTAAGAAACCAATCGTCTCTCCTCTCGCCGCGACAAACGCCTCCTCCTCGTACCCTTTCATATCCCTCGCGCGTTTATTCCTCGATATTTTGCTCAACTTTTTCGAGTGGTTTTCAAATTGCTTTTGAATGCTCTCCTCCGCCGAGAGCGTTTGCGCGCGTATTTCGTCTATTCTGCGTTGAACTAAGTGTTGTTGTTGTTAAAGAGGGAAAGAGGAAAGAAAAGTAATGGTCAGTTTTATGTGTGTTTATGCGCGTTCGCCATTCGCATAAGCGCGTGTTCACATTTTTTCTCCAACTCTGCACCCAAAAAGGGGGAACACATTTTCAAAAAGATATCTAAAAACGAACGCAACGCGCGCACGCAGAAAGCGCGACCATAACGCGACCTAACGAGGACGTAAACGACGAAAACGCACACTCCAAGTCTAATTCGTGCATGAGTTCTTCGAACAGAAGGCGTTTTTTTTTCGCATCGTCATCTTTTTCTTCGTTTTCCGACGCGTCGCGATGATGTGTCGGTTGAAGATGGCTGCCGCTCGCTTTCTTCTTCGGTTTCTTCTTCGTCTTCTTCGATTGAGACGCGGAAACAGTAGCATCGAGACTATTCACGTTCGAGGCATCCGAAAGCGCTCTTCTTTTGTTTTTGTTACTCGTCGTCGTCGTTCCCGCCAAAGCGCGCTGCCCGCGAGTCGTCGTCGTCGTCGCCGTCCGAGGAGGCATTCTCTCGTTGCTTTTGTGAGGAAAAAATGGAGCAGAAAAGGGAGAAAAGCGCGTTCGTAGCGAGTAAGTGAAAGTGAGAGTGAACGCACTCCTAAATCGACGAGTGCTACTACACTCCGCTACTACTGTTGTTACGACTCGCTTTTATACGTCTATTTCTATTTCTATGGGATTATGTTCTATGAAGCTCTTCAACGCGCTCGCTCGCTCGAGAGAGAGACGAAGAGCGGCGGAAGTAACGCAGTCCTTTAACTCCCCTCTCTGCTATTCGTCCTGAACTTTAATCTGTTCGACGAGCGCGTCTTGTTCGCTGACTAACCTCGCCACTAACCGTTTCGAACTCTCTTGCATTTCTCCGGCCACGAACACTTCGTCCAACACGTAATACGCCTTCGTGAACTGATAAATCAAATCCAACTCGCACACGTTCCCGAAATACGCATCCAATATTTCCACGAAGTGTTGAATCTTTTCCAGCGTTATCAGCGCGTTATCTTCCACGTCCACCGCGAAAACGAAGTATAACGACGCGTATCTTTTGTAGACGAGCTTGTACGTTTTGTAATCGACGACGTTGCATAAGCGCGTCGGTCGAGGTAAGATGAGGTTCATGACGTCTCTTTGGAGCTTTAAGCGAGAGGTTTGGCTGTACGGCTCGTAGTACTTCGAGAGGCGGATTTTGCCTTGCTTGGAGAAGAGGAGGGCGAAGTGGATCATTTTCTCTTAATGCTCCTCTTTGTCTTCCTCTTGCCGTCGTCGTTTTTGGTGTGTCGTTCTCACTTTATGCGCTTATGAGCTGTTCGTACGTTCTTTAAATGAAGAATGTGTTTGCTTCTATTTTAGGTATTTGGCGCGTTCTCAGATGAACATCCATCGAGGCACGCAGTTGATGTTATGAAAATAGTAGATGTATTATTATAGTATTATATATTAGATGGTTTAGTTTAGTGATCTTCGTCTTCTTCTCTCCATTTTAAAGTGTTATTACTACATGGTTCGCGGCGGCGGGCTCGTCATCTCTTTCTCCCCGAGGCAGAATTGGTTTTGTTGTTCTTTTTCTCGTCGTCTACTTTTGGTTTCTTGGTTTTATTAATCGCAGTCAAGATCATCAGAACGTTTGTGATGACAGTGGTGGCGAACTTTAATCCTTGCAACGCTTTTTCGTGCTTTTCGTTGCCTTTACCTAATCCGATCGTTTTAATTTTCTTGTGCGTGTATTCCACCCCGGTGTCTTTTTTCACCGACTGGTTGTGTCCTCGCATGAGACATCGAGTGGTTAATAAACCGTCGACGCCGACTGGACCTCGAGCGTGGATTCTAGACGTAGACACGCCAACTTCTGCACCGTATCCAAACCTAAAACCGTCACTAAATCGCGTCGAGCAGTTTGCAAACACACACGCCGAGTCGACTCTTTGTAAAAATTGCTCAGCCGTCAACGGGTTAATCGTTAAAATGCAATCCGTGTGCGAGGACCCGTTTGCGTGGATGTAATCGATCGCTTCGTCCATGCTCTTGACAATTTCCACCGTGCACGCGAACCGTCCGTATTCCAACCGTTTCTTTTCGCACAAAGGCAAACTCAACTCTTTACTCGCGCGATCGCCGCCGAACAACTCAACCCCTGCATTTTTCAACGCCCCCAATAACGTTTCGTGCACGTTTACTTTAACTAAATCCTCGTGAATCAACAACGTCTCCATCGCATTACACGCCGCGCAATAATCCGTCTTTGAATCGACGATAATTTCGCAAGCTTTCTCCGCGTCCAAATCCTTATCGCAATACACGTGGCACACCCCGTCCGCGTGTCCCAAAACCGGAATCTTCGTGTTATTCTGAATATACGTCACGAGCGCATTACCACCTCTCGGAATACACAAATCAATCACGTCGTGTAACCCGAGCAACTCTTTGATCTCCTCTCTGCCGGTGATTAAACTCACGCACGCCCGATCGACGTTGAACGCGTCGAATTCTTTCACGATGATTTCGTGTAAACATTTATTCGAATTCGACGCTTCTTTCCCTCCTTTTAAGAGCAACCCGTTCCCGGTTCGAACGCACAAACCGCATATCTGTACCAACGCGTCCGGTCTGCTCTCGAAAATAATCAACAAAACCCCCAACGGACTCGTCACTTTGCTCAACTCTAAACCGTTCGCAATTTCCGTCTGCTCGACGAGCTTCCCGATCGGTTCCTCCATAGCGCTCAACGCTCGCAAACCGTCCGATAAATTCTTAATCTTTTGACCGGAGAGTTTCAACCGCGCGATTAAGTTCTGGTCGATATCCGGTGCGTTCGTCGCGGCAAGAATGTCCTCCTCGTTCGCTCGCATGATTTTCGCTTCGTGCTTCTCCAACGCATTCGCGATGTTCTCGAGAAGTCGATCGCGTTGCGCAGTCGCGAGCGATTGGAGCTGACGACTGGCCACTCTCGCCCGTTTCGCTTGCTCCGTCGCGGATAATGACGACATTTCTCTTTTCCGTTTGTAAAACGCGTGTACTTAGTACTTGTTCTTTATGAGTACGAGAAGATAAATAAAACGCGAGCGTTTTGTGTCGATAAATAACCTATTCTGCTAAAACGCATCAAACTATGAAACTTCTGCCTTCCGCGTACGCTCGATTGGCGGCGAGTAAAATTTTCTTCCTCCTTCGTCTTCTCACGACCGCGAAGACGACGAAGACGAGTACCACGAACACGAAAGAAAGGAAGGTACCGAAGGCGTAGTTGTTTTTGCCGTCGTCCTCGTTTTTATCCGGCGAGGACGAGAAGAAGTTGAAGAAGTTGCCGCTCCGTCTCGCGCTGCTCGCGCTCGGGAGGTCGACGAGGACGTTCGGCGGCTCCAACGCGAGCGGCATCTTTTCGAGTTCGGATATTTTCTCGAGTTCGTTTTCGCGGTCTTCGTTGCGTTCGATTTTCGATAACTCGCCGTCGATTTCTGTTTCTTCGTTTTCTCCTTCTCCTCCTCCCTCGCCGTCTTTCTTTTCGCTGGCGTGGATGAGCATCATATCTTTGGCGACTTGGCGTTTTTCTTCAACTTCGAGTACTCGGTCGTATTGCGCGGCGATATCGTTGATTCGTTTCCTAGCCTCGTCGCGGTTGGAGCGCCTCATCTCGTATGCCTTATTCAAAGGATGTTCGCGTTCGCGCTGTCGCTCTCTTTCATGTCTGTGTGCTCGTTCTTCCAAGCGCCGCTCTCGCGCTTTCGATTCTTCATCGAGTATTTTTTGTTTTCTTTCCTGGTGTTCTTTGCTCTTTTGCGCGTGGGTATTGATGGTCGCCATGACCGCGTCGTGCGCGTCTTTGTGCCATTTCGTTTCCGCGATTTCCTCCTCAGTTAGCGTTTGGTGTTGCTCTCGTTGCTCGGCGTCCTCAGGTGGTTTCAACATTTCGTTATTTTTGAGCGTGGAATCTGGGTCGATGTCTTCCATTTTCGCCCCTCTGGAAAGAATTTCCTCGCCAGTCGAGGCGTCAATTTCCACAATCTTCGATGATTCACCTTCATTTCTAGAAGCCTTTCCGTCAACCTCCCCTGTTTTCATTTGTTTCGCGACTGAAACCTCCTCCACACTTTTTTTTAGCTCGTCGTCGGATTTCGCTCCAACGGAAATCTTCCCGATGTTTTTAACTTCCGGATTCGGTTCCTCCGTCGTGCCCGAATAACATTCTAGATTTTTCGCTTTCGACCTCGCCTCTAATCCTTTCTCTTGCCAAGTAGGCGCGTGCGACCACGAGTTGGCTTCTTTAGTGTTATACGTCGTATTGAATCCAAAAACTTCCTCGCACAACGACGGATGGTGGTCGTCGTTGGTGAACTTGTTCGGCACCATCGTACGCATCCCCGCGGAGACGTAATACTCGCTCGGAGATAACATCAAAGTATCATCGCACCAACCTTGAACGTAAAAATCCAACGCCACTTTCATTTTATTTTGAAAAGAGTTTTCTTGGGTATCGCGATAGCCGTTATTCAAGTCGACACCTCTACCTGGCAAGATGAACACGTTCGCGTGGTTTCGAGGGGAGAAAAGAGAGACGTAGTCGGCGACAACCGGGGCGTCCGTGGCAACATGAATGAAGGCGTCTTTTTGAGATGCCAAGCAATTCAGCGCTTCCTTAATGGTCACGTGTCGCTCTCGATCAGTCCGCGACACTAAACGAACCGCCGTGTGGAACTGGTAGGAAACCGAACATGTCGGGTGCGAGAAAATTTGTTCCACGCATACGTCCGATTTCGGCGTGTCGTCTGGGAAGCACGTGGAACTTTCTGGGTAACCCGTGCGGACTTTTAAACACTGTAACCGATTCGAATCTGCCGCTTTAGAGCCTAACACGGCACCCCACGCCTCTGCTAGTTCTGCTCTCGGACGCATCAATGCGAAAAACGCGCATCGTAAACATGGATGTTGAGCGACCGTGGCTGGAAAATACGCGTCGTTATCTTGAGAACGACTTTTATCGACCGTTTTCGTCAGCGCTTTAAAAACGTCCCAATCTTCGTCGCGCTTATTTGAATTCCCACTCTGCCATATAAATTGTCTCAACACTTCGTTCTTCAAATCTGGATCGCTAATCAAACTCGGTGGTTTAATACCAGCGTCCGAGCGAATCGTCACCCACTTTGCGTTTTGCAACAAATCCGACGCGCATTGCAAGCACGGTTCACACTGCCAACCGGAGACATCTGCGGATTCGCATGCTATTTTTTCCCCGTCGCAATACTCTGGTTTCGCACCATCCCCTTCTTTATATTCTCTGCACGTCTTCGCTTCCGCAAACGACCGCGCTCGACAGTGCCCTTTCCTACACGTACTCTCGTCAGCGCCGAGCGCGCCCAACGCCAAAATCGCCTCCTTCTCTTTACCACCCACGCGTTCTCTCATCATCTTTTCCTCCGCATCTCTGTATCTCAAATCCATTCCTAAATGTCCCTCGAAGTACTCCAGAACGTTCCAATCCGCCAACTCCTCGATGAACAAAACTCGTTTCACTTGCATCGCAAACGCCAACCACTCGGCGACGGTACTCCCCATGTGGCCTAAGCCGAGTCCAAACCACGCCGTTTTGACGACCAAATACTTCGCCTCTTTGCGCTCCTGCTCGTACTTTGCGTCGTTCGACAGCACGCGGTTCCTCCACGCGACGTAGTTGCCGTATTTTCCCAGAAATTCGTGACACGCGAAATGTCGCTCTTTATCCGATGACTCCGTTTCCTCCTCGTCCAACGCTCCTCTTCCCGTCTCGTTCATGCCTAAATCTTTCCTAATATCCTCCTCGCTTGCGCACCCGCATCGCGATTCAAATGCATACATCGAGTGTTGCTCTTTCCTCGCCAACGAAATCACTCTCGCGTATTCGTCTTCGTTGGTGTTGACGTAACCGTGCGATCGTATCGCTCTGTCGATTGTTTCTTTCTGCTTTTCGGAATTGCACTTTTCGTTCGCTTCTGCCGCACTTGCAAAAGATGCGAATGAAACGCACAGGAAAAGGGAGACTAAAAGGCGTGCAAACGAACAAATGCGCCGAGAAAACATCGCTCGGAGATTATGAAAATAGACGGGAGAAAGTGTGGACAGAGTGAAGCACGTTTGTTTCGTTTTATGCGCGCTCTATTTATGCGGATTACAAAGCAAACAATCTCGTCAAAAGAGCTCGAAAAAGCTCTCCAAACCACCAACGCGGACGAGCAAGGCTAATGCGGATGTCCGGTCCGTACGCGAGCTGGTAGTGAATGATTCTCACATTCTCCCAGTATTGCACGTAAACGAGCAAAAAAAGGATCATTTTGAGAACGAGCGGTAACGCGTGCACTCGACGGCGGCAAGCGAAAAGTTTGCGTTGGGCGAGGCGGAGGCGCTTCAATCGAGCGGCTTTTTTGATTTCGATCTGTTCGCCGACGTGGATGTCTCGTTCGTCGGTGGTGTTGTTGTCCTCGTTGTGCGGCGGCGTCGGGGATGCGAGTTTAGAAAACGCAAAACGCGGTGGATACCGCTTGGGATCGAAACTGGAACCATTGAATGTCGTCTTCATTTCGTTCGCGCGCAAGATTTGGGTTGGCGGAAACTCGTTGAATAGTTTCAACGCGGAGTGACACAACGCGTCAACGGCTTGGAGTTGCCGCTTTTGTAATCGTTTCTTTTTCAGCCGCTTTCTCGGCGACATGTTCGCCAAAGACGAGGACGAACCGAACGAAACACTTCGAACTTTTTGCATCATTTGCTTCATCTTTTTCTTCTTCTCGTGCTCCGAGCCATTTTTCGCTTCGTCGATGTCTTCTTCGGATATTCCATTTCTACGAATTGTTCCCGAATTTTCGTCGTCGTTTTCAACGTAACTCGTCAAATCTGGAAAAGTCTCCAAACGGCTCAAGTACGAAAACATCACGTCGTCGTCGTCGTCGTCCAATTCGTTCCTCGCTTTGATGATACTCTCTCGCTCTCGCAACAAAACTGCCACGGTCAAATAGACCGGCATGAGCGGATGCGATGCCAAAAATAAATCAAAGACGCGTTTCACGCACTCATTTCTGCTCTCTTCTTCCTCTTTTTCGCTAGAATTTTCTACGCTTCTCTTACTGCTATCTGCGGACATCGAATGCCACGTCAACACTTTCTGCAACGCGAATTGATACTCGTGTTTCCGCGCGCCAAATGCGATCGCTTCCTTCAGCACTTCGTCCTCACCTAAAGCCTCTTCTATCAATCGTGCTAATACTATTCGTAACGACAACAAAACCGGATACATCGTTTCTCTCGTGTTATCTCTCAAACTAAACGACGCCAACCGGTCGAGCATCGCGCACGAGATTTTATATTTCGCGTTCGCGTCCTCTTCTTCCTCTTCCGTCTCTGCAATCGACAAGACTACTTGCGCGACGGCGTGAACCCCTTGATAATACCTCAACCCATCACCACTCCTATTCTTCCCCCCAAACACCGATCGCAGCAGTCGCTCTAATTCCTTCCTCTTCTCGTTTTGCAACTCTTTCTCGTTTTCCAAGTTAAAATACGACCGTTCGCAATCCGCCGATATCGTTCTCGAGAGCGTTTCATCGCACTCTCGTTCGTTGGTGGCAAATTGCACTTGCGAAATCAATCCAAACTCGATGCCGAGAAGTTTCATCCAAATCGCGCGTCTCCTCGCATCTGGCACGCCCGTCAGGCACGCGAGTTTGCGCAGCTCTTTCTCTCCGTTTTGCCGAAGAAAAGTATTCGTCGTCCTTCCGTCTACCTCATCCGCTGGCGCGACATCCCCTAAGTAACGGTTTTTCATCATCACATCACCAAGGCGAGATGAGAAAGCATCGTCGTCGGAGCAGTTCTCGGCGTAATCCATTCAAAAATTGCTCTTCTGACGATAACACTTCTCTCCGTTGATGACTTCTCTCGTCGCAATTTATCTCTTCGTCGAGGGAGGAATGGTGAATGTGTGCGTATATAATATCTGTGCGTTCTTTATTTTCAATGAAGAATATTTCCCAAGAGCGAAAAGACTGCACAATTTTCCCCTAAAAAGAGAGAAGAAAGACGCGCGCAGAAAACGAGCCCACGATGTCTGGCGAGGAGGAAATCGGGCGGATGATGATTGGTCAGAGAGATTCTTTGTGGGACGTGATCGTGAAGTGCGACGATGTGTGTTTCACGCACATTCTTCCGAGATTGAATGGAACGGATCTTAAATTCTTGTACGGAGTGAATAAAGAGACGAGAGCTTTGATTAAAAGATCGCCTCGCGCGGATGATGTGAAAAATGCGTTTAAAGTGAGCGAGATGTCGTCGATATCGACTTTGGAAGTAGCGTGGGAGAATCGATAGTTGTGGCCGAGTTACTGGGACGAAAGAATTTTCTGCCGTAAAGTTGCTGAAACGAATAAACTCGAGTTGCTCAAGTGGATACGAGAGGAGAAACAGTGTGAGTGGGATTATGTGCCGATTAATGTGGCCGCACAAAAAGGTAATCTGGAAATGGTAAAGTATTGCGTTGCAAATGAGTGCCATATTAATGAGTTGGCGTGTGTATGTGCTGCCTCAGAAGGTCATCTCGAGTGCCTCAAATACTTACACGAAGAAGCGAAAGCGCCTTGGGGTTCGGGTACTGCAGATTTGGCGGCTGAAAATGGTCATCTTCACATACTCGAATATCTTGTTGAGCGTAAGTATGATCAATATTACGAATTTGCGTGTGCAAGTGCTGCCAAGTTCGGCCACTTAGACTGTTTGAAGTACTTACACGAAACCGCCAAAGCGCCTTGGGATTCGAGTACTGCAGCTTTGGCGGCTCAAAATGGTCATCTTCATATACTCGAATATCTTGTCGAGCGTGAATATGATGAATATGACGAAGGTGCGTGTGCGAATGCAGCCGAATTCGGCCACTTAGACTGTTTGAAGTACCTACACGAAACCGCCAAAGCGCCTTGGGATTCGGGTACTGCCTCGGGGGCGGCTTTTAATGGTCATCTTCATATACTCGAATATCTTGTGGAGCGTAAGTATAATAAATATAACGAATATGCGTGTGAGTACGCGGCCAAGAACGGCAACTTAGACTGTTTGAAGTACTTACACGAAACCGTCAAAGCGCCTTGGAATTCGTATACTGCCAATGGGGCGGCTTTATGTGGTCATCTTCATATACTTGAATACCTTGTTGAGCGTAAGTATAATAAATATGTCGAAACTGCGTGTCAGTATGCGGCTAAGTTCGGCCACTTAGACTGTTTGAAGTACTTACACAAAACCGCCAGAGCGCCTTTGGACTATTTGGCCGTGCGAGAAGCGCATAAGAAAAACCAAACCGAATGTTTACGATACCTCCTCGACAACTACGGCCCTTTACCATATGGTTGGCGATACGAGCACGGAGAGTTACGCGTGCCAGAATCAGAAGTATTCTCAAGTTCCGAATCAGAATCAGAATGAAGTTCCGAATCATGAATATAATTATAGTTGTAATAACAGAAAGAGAGAGAGAGAGAGAGACTTACAGCGTGCGTTCGCTCCTCTCGCTTCCATCTTTTCCTTTTCCTTCGTTTTGTTTTCTTCAGAGATATTGCACTTTTTTAGTAGAACATGGGTCAAGCGCAAACGAAACGCGCGGGAGTAGAAATCAGCGACGCGAGCGATGATTGCGACGAAAATGCCGATGGTAACGAGGAGGCAAGTATCCGTGGTTGTGAAGATATACAACAGGACGACGATGATGATGATGATGATTCGGAGGAGAGAAGAGCGACCGGAGCGTCGACATCATCGACAGTTGGAAATGAATTTGAAAATGTACAAGAAGACGAAAAGGAATATCAAGAAGAAGAAGAAGAAGACAAAGAAGATGAAGAAGTTGAGCGCGAGTTTCTGGAAACCGAGGAGGGAAACGAGGACGCGCGTTTAGTCGCAAAATGCGACGATTTGTGCCCGGAAGAAGAAAGAACGATGCGACTGGCTCGGTCCGATTTCGACCCAAGGTTCGAAGGCGCAAAAGGCGAATTGCTCATGAAACGATTTTCGCGAACGTTTAACGGGAATCCGGAGGAAGTGAGGAGTTTAGATGCGATAGAGAAGAGTTTGGAACGAGTAGCGACGGTGATTGAAGAGACGATTGGTGGTGTTTGCGATTGTTTGAAGCGCGATGAGAACAGTTTGGATTTCGAAGCGTTGAAGACGTTTTCTGAACTCGCGGATTTTGTTCGGGATCGTTCTCGAGCGATTCGAGGAGACTTGACTGCGCAATCGGCGAGTGGACCAAAAAGCAGGCGAATTATGCGACGTCTTGTGCACATGATGATTCGATTCGATTACGAGATCAGAAAACGACAAAGACTGAGAGCGTACACATACATCGCGCAATGGGTGAAATTCAATTATTCGGATCCGGACGCGAGAAGAATGATACACCGGGATCATTCCATGGCGCTACAGTTTCGTGAACAATTGGGGAAGTCGTTGGCTACGTACTCGATCATGTGCACGGAGCGGGCTGAGTTCGTCTCACCGGAGGATAAAGCTGAGATTTTGTCCTATCGGTTGTTACTCAGACTTTCGGCAAAGGTTGAAGAAGAAGAGGAGGAAAAAGAAAAAGAAATGGAAGGGAACCGTTCCTCTTCTTCCTCGTCCTCTTCTAAACTCGACAACATCGATTTTCGCGCGGCTGAACTCGGCGTTTTGAATTCTCCGATCGTTTCGAGAGCCATGTACCTCTCCGTCTGCGTAGATGCGGGCAAATACGTCTCCTTCTTCAAAACGATCGATTCCGAATCCTTCACGTTTCTCGAATTCTGCTGTGTATACGCGTGTCTCGACCCGCTCCGCGCTCGATACATCTCGCGCTCAAACGTCAGCCACAACCGCATGAAAATGAAAAAAGAAGACGCTTGCTCAATTTTGAAAATACAACACGTCGAGAAACTCAACCTCCTCCTCTTCAAAACTTTCACGGATTCTGGCGAGACCGATATCGAGTTTAGCGCCGCTTGCAAGAGGGAACCGAAGGAGTACGAAGTCTACAGAACGAAACTCGAATCAGTAGCCATAGAAAACTTATACCTAGAATCTGCGCTGACTGTCGTTCGTGCGTAAAGTAGTAGTAGTTTGGCTGTTTTTGCGCGTTGAAAAGAAGAACGCGTGCGTAAATTTAATTGACGCGCAATCAGGACTCCTGACTCGAATTCGATTTCAAAATCCTCACAAACACACACGCACACTTCACTTCTTTATTCCGCTTCTCCGGTGAATCAACCAACCGGAAAAGCACGAAAAGAGAAAGAACAAAATGGACTTGGAAGTTGCCGCGCTCGTGTGCTCGTCGGCGGCGAATTACTCGTCCTCACAAACCGGCGCCATCGTCCCTTCGATTCATCCCTCGACGACGTTTTCCCGGGACGGTTCCTACAACGCGCGTACACTGAATAATGGCGAACACCCCTTAATCTACTCTCGAGCGGACAATCCAACCGCCTCGCACGTCGAACACGTTTTATCAAAACTGGACGACGCCGAGGAAAGCTGCGTTTTCTCCTCGGGCATGGCCGCGGTGAGCGCGATAATGAACGCGTGTTTCGTTCCGGATTGCGTGGTGTTTTTCCCACGAAGATCGTATTTTATCAACCGGAAACACTTCCGCGAGTGGTGCACTCGGATGCGCGTTCGAATCGTGCAGTACGACACGGATGAAAGTTCGCTGGAGTATTTGAAATTAGCCATAGAGATGGTGTCGTGCGAAGAGGAGAAAGAACACGAGAAGTTTATGTGGATCGAGACGCCGGCGAACAGTTCGTGGGAAGTGTTGGACATCGAGACGGTGACGGGGTGGTGTCGCAAGAACGGGGTGACGAGTTTCGTGGACGCGACGGTGTTGACGCCGTTGTTGTGCCAGCCGTTGAAATTAGGCGCGGATTTTGTCATACATTCGTGTTCGAAGTATTTGAACGGGCATTCGGACGTGTTAGCGGGCGCGGTGAGTTGCAAAGATCGAAAGTCGAAAAATTGGAAGAGGATTAAAGAAGCGAGAGTTACCGGAGGGGCGGTGTTGTCCGCTTTTGATTGCTTCTTGCTGTTGAGAGGGATGAGGACGTTGCATTTGCGAGTACCGAAAGCGTCGGAAAATGGGATGCACGTGGCAATGTCGATGGTGCAATTTAAGTTCAAAGGAGAGAAGGGCGAAAAGGTGGCGCCGAGTGTCGGCGAACAAAACGCAACAAACGCCGCGGTTACACCGACGACGACGACGAGTTTTCCGATATCACCGTGGTTCGAGTTGGTGGTGTTGTATCCAGGTTTGCCTGGACACGAAAACCACGCTATTTCAAAGCAACAACAAGCCGGGAAGAATAAAAAAATGTTTGGCGGAATGTTGTCGGTGGTGATTACCCCGATTTTACCGGATCCGAAGGCGACGACGGAGCCAGAGAAGGCTGCTTTGAACAACAACGAACAACCAGCATCAACAAGAGGAACGGGAAATCAAGAAGACGTGAAAACAACAACGACGACGACAACAGAAGGAGGAGCCAATTTACCGTCAACGACGGAGCAATACGCAATTAAGATGCACGAAATCGCGTTTGAAATGGCAAAAACGACGGCAACGTTGACCAAAATTTGGCGACCGGCCACTTCTTTAGGCGGTCCAGAGTCGCTTATCGAACATCGGGCGTCCGTGGAAGGCGGATCGTATCCTTGGAGTCAATGTCCAGCGGGGCTCTTACGTTTAAGCTGCGGGTTAGAACCTGGTCACAGACTGGCGAGAGATTTGAAATCCGCGTTACACGCCGCGCATTTGAAAGTGTGTGGCGCGCGTGGTTTGTTGAAGATTTCGCACGTGAGTAAAGTGAGCAAACCGATAGAAGCAAACAGGCCCAGCAAACCGGCTCAGCAGCCGGCCCAGCCGATAGTAGATAGAAATTTACTCCACGGCATATTAGGAAACCTCACGGCCTTGAACGATAAGAAACGGCCGCATCCGGATAATGCCGCCGAAGAAGCGCGTAAGAAGGCGCCGGAACCCGTCGGCGATCTCACGCTCGAAATTCCAGTCGGTAGTTTGGAGGAACCTAATTTAGTAGCAATTAGGAAACCACGCAAACCATCATCGAAAGTGTCGGCTCCACCGGCGCCGGACGAACAAAGATGTTGCAAAAAGAGCTCGCAATGGCACTGCCCGAAATTCCGATTTGGCGCGACGAGATATTGTGAAAGGCACCAAGATTGTGTCTTACGGGATATGGAAGGACCGAAAAAGAAAGGAAGAAAACCGGGTTCAGCGACGAAGACGGCGGCGAATGCAGAGGGTTTCGTCACAATGACCACGAACGGGGTGCCGATGGCGCCGATGGCAACGGCGGCGTTTCTTCACAAACCGGTTTTTCCACAAGAGCAAACTACGGTGGCGACGCCAATGCAAGTCGATCGGGATCCATTGACGATGACGACGACGACGACGCCAGTCGCACCCCGAACGACTGATGGGCAGCTAGAACAAGCACCACAAGCAGGGAATCCAGCGGCACCTGCTCCAGAAACAGCTCCACTTGCGACGACACCTACAACAGTACCAACATCGACAACCCAGGCGCCAGATCCACCTTCGCAAAATGTACCTTCGAATGTACCGCAGCCGTCGCCGCCGAAAAACGATGGTATTTTTACCAGCGGAGATCTTGACATGCCGATTTCGATGATGGTGACGGATAGCGGAAAAGTCAATCTACAATTGGCACTGGATGCGCAGACGCGAATGGATAATAAATTTTGAAACTTTTTGAAAGGCATTGGACTGCTACTATATATACGCGCGAGTATTGTGATTTTACAACTACTTTTTCTTTTGCATCGCCAAAGCTTGTTTCCTTTTCAGGCTTTGGATCATCGAATCCAACTCGTTCTTTCCGATGCCTCCAGAAGATGATGCTTTCTTCTTACCAGCACTCCCAGGAAAATCGTCGTCTTCGTCCACGGTAACGTTTTCACCATTTTTGAGCATCTCTTTGCGCATCTTCTCGAGTTTTGCTAATTTCTTCGCGCGACGTTTCTCGCGTTCGCTCGCGATGAGCGCTTTCGATTCGACGTCTTTGTACCGAGGATCGGTCGGATCGAGTGCAAATTCGTGGTTTTCAAAGAGCGCACCAAATCGTTCATCTTGAACGTTGATACTTTTCCTAGCTTTGCCTTCGTCATCCATGTCGTCGTCCATTTCGTCGTCGGACTCGGCTCTTCGCGCGGCTTTACCTCGAAGTTTTCGCTTCTCGGCCAATCTCGCTTTCTTCGTTTTACGCGTGACTTTCTCTTCGCCTTCGTTGGTTTTCCTCGCGAGAGACTTGTTCTTTTTCAAGCTTTGCGCGTCCCCTCTTCCTAAGATGACATTTTCGTCCATCATGAGCAACTCGAGTTCTGCTTTCGCTTTTCCGTCTTCTCCGTCGTCCAATGAACCTCGTTTCTTCTTTTTCGATTTCTTTTTGTCTTCGTCAACGGTATCGTCGTCATCTCGAACGCTATCGAAGTCAAAGTTTGCATCTGGCTCTTGCGCAAAGAATGGATCGTCGAATCCGTTTGCTCCCTCGTCCGTACCCGCTGCGAATTCCTCCTCTTCTCCTTCTTCTTCTTCTTCGCCGTTCTTTTCCTTCTCTTTCTTCTTCTTTGCGGTCAACTTCTTCTCTCGGCGTTCCCGTTCGCGTCGCTCCTCGGCGGTTTCTTTTTGCCCAAGCGTCCCTTCTTTCTTCTTCTTTTTCATTTTAGTACCGAAATCTTCTAGTCCAGCGTGAAACGTGACTTCCATGTCGCCTGAATTACCGTTCTTGCCGGACTTGTTCCCATATCTATTTGAGAACTTCTTTTGCATGGCGTATTTCGTCGACGCCAACGCGGTGTCTTCAATCTCTTCCGATGACGAGGACTCAGAGTCAGAGGTGTCGTCGTCCTCGTTGAGGAAGAAATCATCGTCGTCGTTGTCATTCGGGTCTTTACTCATGTCGTCTTTATCGATATCGTCCAACTTGACGCCTGTGCGACTCGTCTTACTCTTGTAATCTTTCCCGAGCAACGCGGCTAAATATTTCTTCTTCTCTTCCTTCCCTTCGCGCTTACTTTTCTTCTTCTTCTCCTTCTCTTCTTCTTCGTCATCGCTGGAGTCTTCTTCTGAATCAGACGCTAAATAGGCGTTAAAATCGTCGTCTTTCAACTTATCTTCGGTAATTTTCCGACCGAATGTTTTCTTCCTCGCGGGATCGGCGTCGTCCCAGGACAATTTCACGGTGGCGTTTCGTAAGGCTTTCACTTCAAATTCAGGAGGCTCGTAATCTTCCGGCGTGTCCGTTGCAACATCGCGCACTTCGCGTTTCGAAAAGTCTTGGTCGTTCGGGACGTAACGCAAATCCAAAAGCGCCGACGACCGTTCAAACTCTAATCCGTCGCACTGCTCGTACACCGACTTTGCGGTTTTAACAGAGTCGCACTCGATTATCGCGTAATAGTATTTCAATCGATCGCGTTCGTATTGCCTCAACTGTTCGTTGTCGATTTCTTTCCCTTCTTTACCGAATTCAAATTCGGAGAGACTTTTCTTGTTCTTACGTTTCTGGGATAATTCGCTGCCTCCGTACTTGCTCTTTTTAATTTTCGCCACCGCGCCCATCGGCCCGATGACGTTTTCCTCTTTCATTCGCTCGAGACCAAAATCGGACGGGTACACGGTCACTCTGTTCACTTCTCCACTCGACGGACAAAAGGAGCGCAAAATGGTTAAAATATCAACCGCTCGTATTTGCTGCCACTCGCAATTGACCAACGCCAACCGCTTCGTCGCGTCTTGTTCCGGAACGGAGCTTTCGTGCCCCGTTTCCCTTCTTTCCGCGTAGCTCGCTAACACGCCTTCGTCGGACAGCTCTTCACCGTCCGAGAATTCTTTCAACGCGTCGTCCTCGTCGTCGCTCGTTTCGCTCTCGCTACTATCTTCCTCGTCGTCAGAGGAAGAAGAAGAAGAATCCTCGAGACCAACGCCTCGCATCCGATCTCTCGACGCGTCCAGTTTCGCCTGCATCGCGGCGTCCATCTCCGGCAAATCCCGACGATCAACTCCCGATGGTTTCTTCCTCCCACGTTTCCCTTCATCCTCTTCCTCGGTATCCTCTTTTTCTTTCTCGTCTTCATCTAAATCGTAATACGATTCTAACCCTTCCCTCGTAATCTCTTTCCTCGATTTCCCGCTCCCGTTCGTTTTCCTCCCGAATTTGTCCACTTTTCTCCCTTGGGATTCGAATCCGCCGCCACGTTGGTTGCCGACGCGAAAATTTTCATCCTCGAACATCTTCTTAAACCTGGAATCGATTTTCACTTTTCTCGACTGGTTACGCATGGTCATAAATCGAGGGTCGCTTTGCATCCGTTGGAATCGAGGGTCGGATATCACATCCGCGCGGTTTATCGCTTTCGAAGGGTCGAAAGAAGAGGATGGATTTTTTCTCATCTTGCCGCTCTTTTCGTTCGTGTTTTTCCCGGACGTGATGTTTCACTCTCCTCGCAGGAAGAAGAACAACAACAACAACGCGATGAGTGTGAAAACGAAGAAGGATTCAAACGACTGCTGAGTATTGGTTTTCGGATTGTTCGGTAGTAAATGGTGTTCGAATGTCTTTTTACCGGAGTGTTATGTGTGTAAATATAATGCAGACTTTTTGTGCGAATGTGACTTTTGACGTATTATGAGGCAAATTTGAAGAGTTCCTTAAAGCGTCTAAAGTCGTCGCTTTTCGCAGAGAAGTTGGGACTTGCGATGTCAGGACGACTGTAATAATACTCTCTCGCCAATTTCTGTTTTAACTGCTCGCAGTGTTCTTTACTTTTTTTCGCTCGAAGTCGTCGCGCGTCTCGCGCCTGTCGCAACGCGGCTCTCGTTTGCGTTTCGATTTTACGGGCGTCTTCGGAGTGCTCCTGTTCGAGCGAGGCGGTTTTTCGTTGCCACTTTTCACGCTCGCGAGTGAGTTTGGAGAGGGTTACTTCCATGCGCTGGAGTTTGGCGTCTTTCAGACGGTTTATGCGGCGGAAGCGGTGGTGGAGGAGTTTCGGGTGATACGCGTCGTAGGCGGAGTTGGTCGCGGTGGTATTCAAGAGCGTCATCAATTCGTCTCCTTCGTTTTCGTCGAGATCGGTATTACTGTCGTCGTCGTTATCATCCTTCCTTTCTTCGTCGTCGTTTTTAGTAACACGCATGCCTCCGTCGTCGCGTGGTGCCGCTCTCTCCCTTTCACATCCACTCGCTCGATACACGTCTCTCCTCGCCCTTTCCAATCTGGCGCCGAGCGTAGACCGTAAATTCGCTCGCTCTTCCTCCGCTTGGTTTTTAATCTCCGCCATCGTACTCGCGTGTCTCGGAAAGTTCGAGTTCAACTCCTGGTTTTCAAATCGCGTGGTCATTTCCTTCATCGCCCGCTCGGCTACAGCCACGCGCTCTTCGTGCGTCTTTCTGACCTCCTCCGCTTCTTTCGCAAACGCCGCGAACGCCTTGCGCATGCTCTCCTCCAAATCCATCCGCATTTGTTTCTTACACTTCAACGCGGCGTCGTAAATCCTCTCCGCCGTTTCTAAGTGTGCTTTTGCCATCGCCCGCGTCTGTTTCTCTGCCACATCCAACTCTCGATCCAACTTCTCCGTCTTCTCGTCCAACCGGTCAACGAGTCTCTCCTTGGCAATTTCCCTTCTGTCTTTCCTTTCCTCTCTCGTTTTGCGTCGCTCGCAGCGCTGTATCGACCGCCATTGCTCGTGTAAGCCGAGCTCGTTCGTTCGAGACTGTTTTTGTTCTTTCGTCGTCGGCGGTAAAGGTGGTGATGGTAATGGTGGCGTCTGGATCTCTCGCTCTTCTTCTTCTTCTTCTTCTTCTTCTTCTTCCTCTTTAGGGGTGCTCGTTTCGCTAAACTCTTCCCGTGGTGATGGTTTTCCTTCGATTTCAGTTTCCTCCGTCTTTTCCTCCGTCGTCTCCTCCTCGTTCGATCCTTCCTCTCTCTCGCTCATTCTCTCTCTATATGTCTAACTTTCGCTCGCTCTTCGTGTTCTTCTTCTTGTCTTTGTCGTCGTCGTGGGCAAGCGTATATTTTTTTTTAACGTGTGATCTCTACGTGCGAAGACATTTCACATGCGTTGACCGACGAAAAAAGAAAGAGACATCATAAAAACTTCCGCGCGAAACGCGCGGACGGAAGGAAAAGAGAAGAAAACGTCGAACGCGACGATGGATCGCGACGACGACGCAAACGACGACGAGCCGCAAACGCCGTCCTCCGCGCTGTTCAACTTCAAAAAATCCGCCGCACGAAGAGGCAGAACACCTACCCCGTTGGCACCTCCTCCAACGCTTTCCCCGATGTTCAAAGAGGAGAAACGACGCGTATTTTTTGCACCGTCGTCGTCGGATGAAGAAGAAGAAGAAGCTGACGATGTCGACGACTTTTCGTCCGAATCGTCGTCCTTAATACTCTCTTCCGCGCAAAAAACAATCGAACAACAACAGCGCGATCGCTTAAACCTGTTGAGAGCGAGATTGCAAAACGCGCAAAGTAAAGCGGAGAAGCAACGAAAAGCGAGAGAACAAGTCGCGGTGATTTTACACGAAGACCAAAAAAAAATCAAACGCGCGAACGAACGCGCAGTGGCAATGGAACGCGACGTGACTTTACTCAGCGAGAAAAGAGAGAAGGAAGAAGAGACGATGGAGAAGGAAACCGAGCGGTTGGAAAAAGTACGCGCGATGGAACGAGAGGAGATGGGGAAGAGCGAGAGATTACAGCGGGAGTTGGACGAGACGGCGAGGGCGAGACGCGAACGAGAAGCGGAGGTTGTGAAAGAGGAGGCGAGGTACGAACGGACGATGAGAGAGACCGCGCAAGGCGAAAGAGTGGTGTCGATGAATGAAAGAGTCATTTTTGAGAGAGAAGAGCGGGTCGAGAACATGATGGAGACGGAAAGAAAGTTGAGAGAGAAGACGGAGACGCTGGAGAAGAGGACGGCGCAGGCGAGAAAAGACACGGAGGTGATGAAAGAGGAGAACGAAGTGCGAGCGATGGAGATTGAAAAGCAAAGGAAAGAAAATGCAAAGTTACGGGAGAGGTGGGCGCTAACGGTGAAGACGTGCGAGAAAACGGACGAAGAGGCGAGACGGTTGTTCGAGGAAACGTCGGCGGTTAAACGCGAAGAAGCGAAGGTGAGATTGGAGATTGGCGCAGAATTTAAGGAAATCGCGTTGGCGAAAAAGGACATCAAGGCATTCGACAGTGAGAAAGAGAAGCTCTTACTCGATATTAAGAAAAACGAAGACTTGATTTCGGCGTGTAGCATAACCTCGGAGCAACACGCGAAAGATACCGACGAGGATAGAAAAGAGACGGACGGATTAGTCGCGACGGCGGCGACGCTTCGTTTGCGCGCCTCGGAGGTATCGCGTGAAATTGATCGAGTCAACGAAGAACGAGAAAAGCTTCGAGAAAAACAACACGCTTTGGAAGATGAAATAGTGTCCAAACTCTCCAACGAGATCGCGGCGAAAACCGAGCGCGCAAAATTTGACTCGAAAAGTATCGAGCGTTTAAAGAAGCAAACGAGAGACATCGAATCCGCGACTGTTCGTTACGAAAACTTGAAGGCGATGGCAGACGTGGATAAGCTCGACTTCGAATCAGAAATGTTGGACACGGATCGCGAAATTGAGGAAATTGAGATTGAGATTCAAAATATGGCTTTGGAGACGGAAGCGAAAGAGGCTAAAATAAAGAACGGACGAAGAGAGTTGGAAAAGTTAGCGATGGAAAGGGACGCTTTGGACAAACGCGCGGAACGCATTAACGATCGCATATTAGCCGCAGAACGTGTGAAGGCATCGTCTAATAACAGCACGAATGAATCGACTGGAGGACCATTGAACGCCACGCTGGCGAGCTTGAAGAAGGAGCTCGTCGCGACGCGGAATAAAAGCAACCAGTCGCGTCAAAACTGGTTAAACGCGCAAAACGAACTCTTGACGCTCGCGGAAGGCCAAAAAAAATCCGCGTCGTTGTTACAAGAGTTGCTCTCCGACGAACGTCTCTACGAGGGTAAAAAGAACAGACACGAGCGAGATGCGAAAGTATACGAGCGAGACGCGCTAGCTATAAATAGAGAAATCGATCGATTACGGAGGCAGCTTTCGATGTTGAACGAAGAAGTTTCACTTTCGGAACAAATATTGGCGTCTGCACCGGAAGAGTTCAAAGTCCTGAAACAAACGCTTCAAACGACGCTCGATGATGCCAAAAGAGAACTGAAATCGGCGGAGAACAACTTAGCGTGCGAAGAGCGCGACGTAGAGAAAGAAAAAGCGAGAATCGATGCGCTTCGCGAGGAAGTATCGAAATGGAACCGCGAGCGCAAGATGGAGATTGAAACGCAAAACAAACTCGACCCGAACGTCGGTAACGTCGAGTTACTACGAGCGCAAGAGGAAGTGCACGCCTTAGAAAAACAGTTGGATAAAGCAAAGCGATCGAAAGAGACGATGGCAGCAAATCTGGAGACGAGGCTTAAGAAACGTGAGATTTTAGCGAGTTCGGCGAACGACCTCGTGTTTGTGGTTGATAACGCGGCGCGCGATACACTTCAAAGCAACGATGACGGAGAGACGGACAACGACATCAAGGCTGCAAGAAAGAACAAGTCAAATCGAAGATACGCGGACGAGTCATACGCCATCATCAACAGCGTAGATTTTGAGGACAAAGTTCTCTACGAAGATCCGAACGACGACGACGTCGCCTACGAAATTAAGCGCAAGCGTAACGAAGACATACATGCGAACAGGCGGCGAAAGCAAGAGAAAATCGCGCAACGTGAAATCCGAGAGGCTTTAAAAACAGCCGCCGTTTCGAACGAAAACGCCGAGTTGCTCGAGCGCAAAGCGAAAGAGTTGAAAGCATCGTGCGACGCGGCGAGAGCCAGTGCGAAGATGGCGATGCACGAAACGCAAAGATTGAAGATTGAAACTGGTGCTGCGCAGAGAAGAGCGGAAGCGCACGTGATTGATACGGCGAGAAGTCAACGCGCGAGAAAAATGTTGGAGGCAGCGGCGGATAAAATTCGCTACGAGGTAGTGGAAGAGAACGATGAGGATGAAAGCGAGAAGTATTTAGAGAATAATCGTTATCGCATATCGGAATACGATAACCAGTCGTTAACAAACGAGCAGTCTGCTTCGGATAAGTTGCGAGAAGTCGAAAGCGAAAGAGAGCGACTGTCTCGTTTACTTCGACACGCATGGGAGCAAGAGGAGGAAGAAGAAGATGATGATGAAGACGATGAAACACGAAGCGACGACGATGAAGATGAAAAGTTGCGCCGCGCTATCAATCGCGCGCAGCATCTGTTAGAATCTCGACACCAAATATCGTTTGCCGCCTCCTACGTCCACGATGCCATTGACAAGCAGAAAGCAAAGTTTAAGGCGTAAAAAAAAGGAGAAAATGTCATGCGTTTTCGCGCCGCGTTAATCTGCTTATTATTCCCAATGATACATTACCGCCTTTGTCTCTCTCTGGTACCTACTACTGCTACTGCTATACCCACGCTTGCCTAAAATTCGTTAATTTGTTTGACGCCTGAATTGTGCGCTCTCAATATCTCTTTGTGTAAACTCTCCTCGTTCGCGACGACGACGGCTTTTCCTTGGGGCGAAAACACGCGCCTTGGATCAACGTCATCTCTCTCTTCGAAATCTCCTTCTGCCTTTCTTGGTTTCCTTTTCAACGAGAGTCTATTACCAAACCCATCTGAAACAATCGCCCCAGCCTCTTCGCAGCACAAAACACCAGCCGCGTGGTCCCAAACGTTCATCGAAAAAGTCCACGGTTTGTAGTGCACGAATGCATCGCACGCGTTTACTGCTATCGCGACGTATTTAATCAACGAACCGCTCCCATACGGAATTTCATCTAAATTCGACTTCGGTACTTTCCAACCGGAGTTCAGTGTCGTCGCTTTTCCGACGTCCGATTCCGACACCGCGACACGAATCGTACACAAATGGGACATCAAACAACATCGCTTCCATCTCGACGCCGGGGTGAACAGCTCCTTCGAGAAGCACCCTTTCCCCTTCACGGCACAAAGCAGCACACCACTACCTCTTTCCCATCTCGGCGCCGCCACGCACGCAGCCAAAACCTCTCCAGTTTCCCCATCGTGATAAGACAAACCAATGCAATACTGCTCCGTAAACGCGTACGCTCTCGATCGTATCGTCGGTTTCGCCGCAAACGCCTTCGTCCCGTCGATTGGATCTAACACGAAGTAGTTCCTGCCAGGACCACACCTCTTCTTTTCGAGCGATACCGTATTCCCGCGCGGAGTAAATTTCTCGACTAACTCCTTCACTCGATCAAACGACGCATCGCCTTCGACCGGGCGCCGCTCCTCGCCAACAACCTCTTCACCATCACCCCCTAACACGTTTTCCATCAACGTTTGAATCGCAAAATCCGCCGCGGTTACCGGCGTCCCGTCTTCTTTTTTCTCCACCATTCCTCGTAAACGTTCTTTGTCTTCTTCTTTGTCCACTTCGTCGGCTAAATATGCGCTCGAAATCGTCGCTTCGAGCATGCGTGCAACGCGTTCTTTCGTATCTAAAGCAACACCTACGAATGGTGGGAAATCGAAATCAACAACGAAAGACGACGACGTTTGGAACGTATTTTCGCAGGCCCGCGCGGGATTCAAAGCGCATCTTCGTCGTCTGTGCCTCCTCTTCCGTCGTGCGCTTTCTTTTTGCGGGAGTGGTGTCGTCCTCGCCGTCGTCGTCCGCATCTTTCTCTCTCTCCTTCTCTAACGGTCTCTCTCTTGGGAAAAAAGTGAAGACAAATCGCCACTTCAAAACCACGCGATAAACATGCCATGACGACGAACGCGAAGAAGTCGAGACGTGCAGACGACGACGACCGCGACTCTTATTCCATATCCAACGCGATTTTGGAGGAATCCATGAAGCTGTGCTCGGAATTGCGCTCGTACGTTTACTTCGCATTCTCGCTCAAATCAATCCGCCTCGTCGTGTTCGACACGTTCCCTCGAGCGATGCATTCCATCTGGTCGAGTTTCCACGTCATCGTCGGCGCGTTGATCTGCACATCCGCGGCGATTTCCCTGGCGTTCGCGTTTGACGTGAGCGCGATGTTTTTTACCATGCCGCTGTGCTTTCTCGCCGTCGGGGGAAGGTTGATGACGCCGACGGAAATCGACGACGAACGGTTACGGAGGAAAGCGGCTGAAGCGTATTATAAGGCGAAGGCGACGTTCGAGCGAGGACGACGACGACGGAATAAAATGATGAAGAAGAAGAGACGAATAGTAAACGCGAACAACAATAAGGAGGATGAAACGGAATCTTCGAGCGATGACGAACACGTGCTCGGTAAGGAAGAGTACGAGACGAGAGAGAGAGCGCGCTTGGAACGCGAAGCGAGAGCGGCGTGGCGAGAGATGCGCGAGAAGCAAAAGGAGAAGAACGACCCGCAGTTTCGACCTCTGCCGGAATGCGGATTGTGGCCGCACGGGCCGGTGTTTATTCGGTCCAGCGCGAGAGAACCGAGTCAGAGGTGCGTAAACAACTCGTGGAGTAGATTGAAGAAGAAGAAGGATACGAAGGAGGAGGACGAGAAAGAAGAGAACGAGGAGGAGGGAGAAGAAGAGTACGCCGAATGGAACGAGTTAACGGACACGTGTCCTGTCAACACGGAAACGGCGTTAGAATTCGAAACGGATATTTTCAAAGGTAAAGTCGTGTGCAGATTTCTCGGCATGGAAGGGGAGACGCCAGAGCAGTTTTACATCGAGCGCGGTCAAATATGCAACAACATCGCGTTTCAGGTTGTCGTGCAAGGCGAATTTAAAGAGCGGATACGGATGGACCAAGTCGTTACGGGTGGTGAGTTTAAGCGTCCTTTTGAAAATATTCCTCCGAGAACGATCGTGTACACCGGTCAAGAGTTGTTCAAGGTGATCACTCCAGGATTAGCCTGCGACGTGACTGCGAACGAGCCATATTACTTAGCCTTGCTCGGCGGATTAGTTTCGCAAATGAGCGTAGATACGAAAGAAACGGTGCCGAACATTTTAGATTTTATGATTCCCGAACATTGCGACATAGTCGAAGGGAACGATGGATTTTTCCAAGGCGTGAAACACTTGAATATGCAAGCGAGAGGGTCGAGGCGCGTAAAAGAACTCGCCAATCCGGCGACGGCCAAAAAATATTACTACGAACCCGGGTTAATATACACCTTCGATAACATGCAAAGTTATTTACATTTAGATACGTATAGCTTTGACGTCGGAAAAGTGCTGACGCTCAAACTCGAGCGACATTTGAACGGTCAACCGATTCAATTCTTCGCGAAAACGGGCGACGGGCGCTACGCGTTTTGTTTCGAAATGTGGCACGAAAAGTTGTTGCCACACGCGCCGGAATGCAGCGAGGAAGATTACGTCAGGTTTGCGTTAGAGGGTAAGATAAGACCAGTGTAAAACAGATGCATATATATTTATTGGATGATAATTATTTCTACTTAAAACTACGACCTACTGTACAAATTGTTAATATCTCGGCACCGACTTATCAATCGAACTGTACGCGTCGATCCCACCGACGACGTTATGAACGTCCTCAAAGCCAAGCGAAAGCAACATTTGACACACTTTCGCCGAACGAATCCCCCCGTGACACATAACAATCGTCTTCTTTTCCGGATCGACGTCCATTTCAATCGTCATCTGCCACTTCTCCGCTCGCGATAGCGGATACAGTTTGAACCCGTCCACTTTGGCAATTGCAAACTCGTGCTCCTCTCTGCAATCGATGAGATTAACCTCCGAGAAACTCTCACTGTCGACGTACTGCTTCACCTCGTCCACTCGAATCGATTGCATTTGCGGCACCGCCTGGCCGGATTCTTTCGCGTCCAGTACCTTAATCAAGTGATGACCAAACGGAGTGGTGGCAAACGCCACCTCGTTTATCGGCGTCGAAAACGCCACGCGTTCGAATTCCGCAACCGTTTGTCCTCTCGTGATGTACCCCAAATTCCCACCTCTCGAAGAGGACGGGCATTTCGAGTGCATCGTCGCTAAACCTTCGAACGTCTCCGCTTCTCCGTCGAGTAAAGTTTGGAATTCCGAAAGCAACGCTTTCCCGGGTTCGGTGGCGTCGACGAGGATGTGCGAGACTTTCACCGCACCTTCGTGGTTGACTTTTGATGATTCAGACGACGAGGATACAGAAAAAGTTCGCCGCCGAATGCGAGAGGATGTGGACGGTCTCGCGGACGCCGAAAGGAGTCTTCTAAAAGCGGAGGAGTATGCGCACGCTAAACTCATTTGTTGTTGTTTCAGAAGGGGAAAAAAGTGAAGAAGTAAGAGGAAAAGCGTAAATATAGTATTATATATTTCAAACTTCGTTGATTAACTTCACCCAATTCTTGATGATGAGCAACCCGTTGTCGGTGATGATGCTCTCCGGGTGAAACTGGACGCCTTGAATCTTCGGGTACTTTTTGTGTTTCACCGCCATGCACACCTCGTCTTCGGTCCAAGCGACGGATTCGAGCGCGTCGTGCGGGAAGTCGTCGTTGCTGATGACCAACGAGTGGTACCGCGCGGCTTCGAACGGGGAACTCAAACCGGATAGAACGGTGTCCACGTCGGTTTTATGAAACACCGGGGAACTTTTCCCGTGCATCAACCCTAACGGCGCTCTCGTGATGGTGCCTCCGAACACTTGACCGATGCACTGGTGGCCCATGCAGACGCCAAAGACGCCAAACTCGGGGCCTAACTTTTCGCACACTTCCAAAGAAATTCCCGAATCTTCCGGTCTCCCAGGGCCAGGGGAGACTAATATCCCTCTCGGGTTCATCGCGCGAATCTCCTCTACGGTTTTCTCGTCGTTTTTAAACACCAGCGGGTTTTTTATCCCGCAATCGCCTAAATATTGCACCAGGTTGTACGTGAACGAATCGTAGTTATCGATGACGACGATTGGTCTCGACGAGGACACGTTCGAGGACGCGTCGTTATTATTAGTATTCGCCTCTGACGCTGCTCTCACCACAAAATTCTCCTCCCTTCTTCTATTATTATTCTCGTTAAAGCTACTCCTACTACACCGCTTCTTCTTCATCACACTCATCATCGAAAACGATGATTGCGAAGTCGATGCCTCCATTCTTCCCGCAGAACAACAACAACAACAACGAGAAGAAGAAGAAGAAGAAAAAGAAGAAGAACCACCCGCACCGTAACCACCACCACGACCACCGGCGGTCGTCAAAAACCCTCCTCTCGTCATCGAAAGAGTCGTCATATAAAACAAAGTATATAACGTGTCGTCCCTGAAACCCCTCTGCGCTCTTTTATCCAATGGAGAAAATAATGAAACAAAAGAAAAGAGAAGACTAATGGTTTAGGGTTTAAATAAGACCCTAAATACCACGCTTTGAGAGAAATTTTGAAAATTTCGAAGGACAGCTCTTTCTTCACTTTTCGTCGACGATTTGACGCAAACGCGCAAAAGCACTTATTCTTATTCTTATTCTTTCTTGAGATGGAGTCGAAGGCTTTCAACGCTTCTTCTCGCGAGAACAACTTTAACAATACGAAGGATGAAGACGAGGTATTTGAGGAGGATGCGCTGACCTCGGACGACGATTATTCCGGAGACGACGACCAAGAGGAAGACCAAGAGGAAGACCAAGAGAGATTTCGAAGCATTTTGAAAAACGAAGGCAACCGACAACAACAACGAGTGAGAAGAGACGTGCGGAAATGGCAAAAGATGAACGCGATGCGAGGGAGAGGCGATTTAGGGAAAGCGACGAGAAAGAACAACACCATCATCGCGTGTCCTCCAGTTTTACCACCGCACGTAGACGCCACGCAACAAGTGCGAGGGGTGAACTGTGGAAACATCGGCCCGGAGTTGGAGAAATTAAGATTTGAACAAGGCGAAAATCGAGAGTATTACACGAAAGAACACTTCGACCGTTTATACGGCAGAGCGCGCGCGTGGAATCGCGACCAACGAGCGAACAAAGTGTGGTGTAAAGACATTCACCCGGCTGGAGTGACGTGCAACGAGTGCACTTCGTGCCATTTTTGTCGACAGAAATCGAGCGACGCGAAGACGACGTGTCAGTGCGCGACGTGGGCGAAAGCGCCGGAAGGCGGGAGAGGAAGAGGGTCGTGGTGTGGATGGTGTTTGGAAATGCGCATGGGTGAGAACATCGAAGAAGCGATCGCGGACGACGAGTGGAGATGTCCAGTGTGCAGAGATATTTGTAACTGTTCCGGGGCGAATTGTTTGAGACATAAGCGGCATTTGTTTCCGACGCAACAGTTGACGAGAGAGGCGGAGCAATACGGATGGCAATCAGTGGCGCATTATTTGATCACCACGGCGTTGGTAACTGGGAAAGATGCACCACCGATGTTAGATTTGCCGGCGGCGTATGTGAAAAGAAGACAACCGAAAGGGACGATGAATTGTGGTAACGCAAAGTTTACGACGACTGGGAAGAATTCGACGCGCGGCGGCGAACGAGCGAGCGGTAAAAACAAGGAAGAGATGGAACGCGAACGCGAAGCGGCAACGCTTCGACGAGAGATTGAGATGAAAGTCCGAATGGCGTTTGGTGCCGTGAATGAGGAAGAGGATGACGATGAAGATGGAGGTATGTTGAATGGTGGTGACGATGAGGAGGCTGGCGACGGACAAAGGAAAGCGTCGCGTAAGCGCGCGAGCACCAAGAGGACTTCGAATACTGCCAATGCGCCTGTAATACGAGAGGAAGAAGGTGGGGAACGTGATGTCGATATGGACGAAGAGGACGCGATACGTGTCGGAGATGGTGCAACTTTTGGCGAACAGCAGCAGCATCAAGAAGAACAAAACGCCAAACCGAAAAAGTTGGCAACCATTACCACCATGTTCAAACGGTTCGCCGACAGGAACAGCGGCGCGTTCTTATTCGCCGCGTCCTCGGACGACGAATCCGAGCTCGATTCCTCCGACGGTGAATTTGACGACGAAATGTTAGCGCAGCAACAAAGAGAACGACGAGAAAAGCACGAGCTGGATTTGAAAAACAGAGTGGGAAGAGAAGGAGAGGGAAGAGGAGGAGCAAGAGAGGGTGCCCACATTCGTGGAACAGACGAGGACGACGACGATGTTATTATTATGAACGACGGTGAAGCCGGAGAACGCGTGAAAAAAACCGTCACGAGTACCTCGGTTCCGAATCACGTAGATACCAACAGTATTGGCGGAGAACTCAGGCCACCGCGTCAGACGCAAGACGTACACTTGAACGACGAGACGAGCGAAGAGATGGAGTTCTTTCGCCGAAGGCGCGAGCGAAGAAAACGTCGTCGAGCGATTCAATCGGTCGCTCGCGCGAGGCACATCAATGGTGCTACCGGTGGTGGTGCGTTGTTGAGAAGTGTAGGTCCGGGTGGAGTCAATATAAATCGACCTGGGCAAACACACCCGGCATCTGTGGATGAATCTGCCGCGACTGTTTTGCAGCCTCCCGCGATGCCGCAACAACCTCCGGCGAGCACGACGACAACGACCACTACAACTATTTTCCCAAGCAGCACAGAAGATATTCCGACTGAAGAAGTGTTGTCAGCCGAAGCTGCGGCATCTGAAATGCACCGCCAAGACGAAACACAGGCCGAGAGAGCGGACGCGCAAGAAATGGAAGAGGAACGGCGCGTTTTGACCGCCGCCGCCGCCTCAACTTCCGGCGAAGTCGTACAGATTTTACGCGAGTTTATCGAGTTAACCTCGCCTTCAAACGAAACGTTTCAAAAACGGAACATCGAAGACGCGTCGTTTGAGTTGTTCAACGAGAAGATTTTCGATTCCTTAGAGCGCGCGGAAGCTTTATTATTCGCGAGCGAGGAGTCCGAATTGCGCGCGTTTTACGCCTTGTGTCTTCGCGCGAATAAATACGCGCCGTATTTAAAGCACAAGAAACTGTCCTCGTTACGCGTTCGTAAGAAAATTACCGATTTGATCAACGATGATGTGAAATTTCGAGTGTTTGACGTGTCACAACGCGCGACGTGCTTACGCGCGTCTTTGAGATTGATCGAGCGTTACTGGTCGGGCAAAGATTTAGACGTTTTCAAAGTGAACGAGGAGGAGGAAAACGGTGGTACATTCGACGACGGGGAAGTTATCACCGACGGCGATGGGAATGCCGTCCGATGCGAAAAGACAACGAGAGAATTCATGAGAGAGCGCGCGAATTACGCTTTGGAGAGTTGCTTGCGTCTCGTTTCTTTGTGTAGCAACGAGTTCGCGTTGGCGAAAGAGCGCGAAAACTGGATAGCGAGCCGTAAACTGCTCAATCCGTCGTTAATGGAAGATAGCGATTTGATTGCGCCAGCAGTAAGCGAAGGGTGTCAAAAGCGCATAGACGATGCAAATTTGCGAATCATGCAGGAATATGAAGTCGAAAGGGCGCGTCGAAACGAATCTGTCATTGTCGGTTTGTCGGATTCGTCGCAGGAAAACGACGACGATCCAGCCGTTGCCACGCAACCGCCGCCGCCCGTTGCGGACGAAACCATTCACTTACAAAAGCGCGCGACAGACATCGCCGTGGCGACGGCGACAATACTCATCGAAACGACTGAGTCTACGCACATTCTTCTGCTAGCCGCGCTATCCGTGTTACGCGTCGTTGCCAAAGGGTTAGCGTTTACGCCCTCGCACGGCGCGTTCTTGCGCTCCAAGATGCTTTCAAATACCATCGGTATGTTTGTCTCGCCAAAGCTTCCTTTTCGACCGAAAATTCGCAAGTGTGCTTTAGGATTGATCTCTGTGTGTGTCTCGCGAGGCGAGCGCGATTGGCTTGAAAGTCGTTCAGAGGAGAACAAAGTCGTCGCCGATGCGTCGGCGAGATTTTGCTGGCCTCATATTGCTGATTTGTTGCGAGAGAACGAAGACGATTACGAAAATATTGAAACCATGCACGACAAGAGCGGTGGCTATTCGTCCGCGGTAAATCGCGCGGCTACGGAAACGGCGGCCAGAACGCTCAATTTACTCGTCAAATCCGGCGTGTGGCCGTGGGGTAAAGCCGAGCTCGCGATTTCGCACCCGTTCGCGCCGAAAGATTTCTGGAAACTAGCCAATCCAAGAAAACGCGCGAAAGCGTTTCGTTTATACGCGAGACTGGTCGATTCAACTCCGGTTTTACGCGGAGGTATCGGTGCACCGTTGTTGAAGTTGTGGGCGTTGTGTGCCATGGACGTTGCCGCTTCCGAGAAGGGTGAACGACGTCAGCAAAACGCGCTCCTGCGGGCCAACGGATTACACCGAGCGCGAGCGAGATTGGCGCGAGCGTGCGCGAGACACCCGCGATTGTTTGATGCCTTTTCGTCGTCGACGATGCTGAAGAGCGAAGCCATGGACGCTCGAAATACTGCGGGTGTTCTTAAGCGAAGTTCGTGGGTTATTGAATCCTTAGTTCGATGTTGCGAAGTTGGCGGCAATCCGGTCGCCACGGTGGCTGCCATCAACGCTTTACAAGAAGTATTCGACAAACGCGTGCAAGAATGTTCGGGACGTGCAAGTGCGAATAAATCTAGATCGTTTCGAATTGGCTTTAAAGCTGTCATGGCTGCCGCTTACTCGAGAAACACCGACTTGAAACTCTTCGGCGTGGAGCCGCGCGTCCAAGCGTTGCGAATGGCGCTCGATACGTTCACGTCCATCTTATTCGAGGAATCAGATGCGTTACAAGTTGATACCATTCTCGAAGGCTTAATCAACAGTGCGAAATCCCTAGCCATCTTCTTCTCTTTGGACAACATCGCGTGCTGTAGCCTGTTAAAACAGCTCTGTTACGCGTGTGTCGAACGGAAACACGCGAAGAAAGCGACGGGTCGAAAATTTTCGCGCGGCTTCTTTGCTTCTCTGTACGACGCCTCGTACATCGTCGACAACAACGTCGACATTCGGAAGAGTAGAGAATGCATGCGTTCAGCTGTGTTATTAGGTGTCTTAGGAAATTGCGTGGGATCTGCGCGAAATTTAGCAACAGTCCCGTCTGCAAACATCGCGTGCGAGAATTGGGTGTTGGCGTTTGAAACTGCTATGGAACGCTCGTCGAATTCAGAGGATCAATTCGACGACACCAATTTCCTCTTCGCGGCGAGCGAAGATTCGTCGTTACTAGGGCAAATGTGTGTGAATTTTCTCGAGGCGATTTTACCGCCGGTCTGTGCAATTGGTCGAGGCGCCGCGCCGCCGCCGATTGCCGTCGCGGATGCGAAAATTCGTTCCATGTGTCTCAACGCGCTGATTTTGTTGTTTGAAAATGAAAAGGCACCGTTACACTTCAAAACGAAAAGTGACTACCAGAACGCCCCAGTTTGGGTGAAATGTTTCACTAAAGCGTGCATGAAAGCGTGCGCCGGGGAGATCGCGGCATGTTTGGGGGGATGCAAAGACTTTTCGCAAAGCCGAGCGCGGGACGTCGTGGCAACGCCGATGACCAAGGCGCACGCGATGGACATTCGACAAAAAATGCTCGAGTCGATTTCATGCAATCACGCGCATTCCTATCGCGTATTAGAAGAGGCGTCCAGATCGTTTCGCAAACCACCCGATCACGTGCACGTGTTGAAAGAAAACGGTCTCGAAGAAGAGCGCGTCCCGTACCCGTGGATCTGCGCCATGAGTTTCCTCACTCGATTTTCGAAAATTTCAAAGTTTTGCGCGATGGAAATCGCCTCGAAAGTGGTTCCAGTGATCGAAGGGGCGTTTAAATACGGCGACGCGCTCAACAAGAGACACATGGACGGTCCTTTGCATGAATTACGGTACGCTATTGAAGGCATGATTAAACAAAATGACGACGAAAAAGAAGAGGATGTTGATGAAGAAAGGAAGCGACCATTTCATCATCAAGGCGACGACGAAAACGCAGAGAACGTCGATCCGTACAACAAGAAAATCAAAGCGGAACCAATCGAGATTATCGAAGAGAAAGTCGAACTGAAGGATAGTGTTCCGTGGTTCGAACGCTGCGATCGAAACGTCCTATACTCTTCGACTCGAGCCGATTTTGCCACCATCGCTTCGCGTGTTGACGATGCGAACCCTTTTACGATAGTCGGTAAACTGTGCTCTCGCGAACCGAAAACTGGCGTGACGAGTAAAACAAATCCCAAAACGAATAGAACGTTCGAAATGCTTTTCGTCACTTTGGAAAACGAGAAAGGATTGAAAGTTCGTGCGCAAATGGTTGGCAAAAGCGCCCGCGTGCTCGCCGACGCCTTGGACGAACTCAAGAAGAGAGATTTCGAAATCGTACGTATTGACGGCGTCTTACCGCAGAAAAAAGCGGAAGTGAAACCAGGATTAACGGCCATGGTCTGGGACCCGAAAGGCGCGTCGAACATTTCTGTATCGAGCTTTGATTGATTGAAACACAATAGATGTAATGCTAAATAAATGATGGTGCGTTCTCGGAACTCAACTCTCTCGCTTCTCTCAAATTTTACATGCAATCCGTCTTACAGAGCGGGCACGTTTTATACTCCTTCAACCACGGCCGCAAACACTCCTCGTGAAATCCGTGTTTACACTTCAGCTCTAACATCATCTCGCCTTCCTCGAATTCACATCGACACACCGAACAACAATCTTCCTCTTCCTCCTCGTCACCTCCCTTCCTCTTCGCGCCGCTCGCGCCAGACCGAGTGAACTCCTTCAGCGTGCAAAACTGCTTAATCTGCGACCCGGACATGCCCGTCGCTTGTCTCCCGACGCACTCACCTAGCTGCAACAACTCTTCATACGTCATATCATCCGGATCCGCCACATCGTCGTCTTCTGGCGGAATATCTTCGCCTTCAACCATCACGTGATCTTGCGTCGTTTCGGCGGTATTCAGAGAAACCCCGGCGTACGCCAACATCCTCTCCCTGTGCAATCTCTCCTCCTCCTCCATGAGCTTCCTCGCCAACGCTTCCGAAGGGTCCATTTCTTCTTCCTCCTCCTCTTCTTCTTCCTCTTCGCTCGTCCTCGTTTCCTCTTCCTCTGTTTCTTCTACTCCCGTTCTCTCGCGCCCCCCTCGTCCTCGTCTCCCTCTCCGAAACGTATTCGTCCCGAGCGGCGACCCCTCGTCTCTCGACGACGGCGAGACCGCTCGCGTGCTGCTCTTTGAATTCGTATTCCCATCCTCCATACTATTATTATTCGTGTTGTTGTTGTTATTCGTATTCTCCGTGTTAAATTGTAACGCGAAATACGCTCGCTCTTGTTCTTGCAACACTCTCGCGAGCGCCAAGTCTGGATCCTGTTGGTGGTAAAACTAAGGGGTAAAACTTTAAGGGAAAAGGTCACCGTACCTCACGCGTCTGCTTCTGCATCGATTGGTCCGCATCATCATCGCCGTCCTCGAGAAAAAACGACGAACCCTCTACTTTCGTATCATCGTTATCACTGCCAGGAGGAGGAGAAGACGCGCTCATGCTCTCGCGTAAGCGCGCGGTTCGTACGATTCCGTTTCCCTACTTTTAGGGGAAATGTGTATCTAAACCTCCTTTTGTGAATGATCTCTTTCGCGCCTAAATGACGCGCGGATGATCGAGTAAAGCACCTGTCTGTCTCTGCGCGTGTAACAGAGCACACAGAGAGAGGGATCTTCCTTTTGCGGGTTATAAAAGCAGAAAGGGAGAGAGACTTGATTCTCGTATTCTGCGGGTTGCAATTGGAATTGGAAAATGAAGAATTCGCTTCATACTTTCGTCGTCTCTCTCGTCTCTGTGAATAAGATGACGAACGAACGAGACGCACTCCAAACCTTCCTGAGCTCGCATAATTTATCGCACTTATTTCAAAACCTGGTTGAATTCGGCATCGACTCTTTGGACGCGTTGAAATACGAGCGAGACTTGCGAGGTTTGTGCGAGGATATCGGGGCGATGGATGTGGACGCCGAGCGGCTCGAGGGGGCGAGGAAGAGTTTATCATCAGAGGAGGAGGAGAACGTGAAGAAACGAGAGCCTGAAAAGCTTAAAACCACGAGCGCGAAAGAAGCCATCGAACAAGCCAAGCTCGCGATGAAAGCGAGGACGGAGAACGTGAGCACTTCTGATGGACAACGAAAGTTACGGGAGAGTCTGTTGGAGAAGCAAAGCGGGGGAGTAGGGGTCGGAGAACGACACCAACACGGAAAGATCGAGAAGCAGTTGACGAAACACATCGAACCGTTTACGCGAGAAGAAGTCGAGAGAATGCTCGAACAATGCAAAAAGAAGATGTTCTTTACGATTTTTAAGCTTCCGAAAGCACCCGTGGATGATTTGACGGGGAAGTGCGAATGGAGAGGGCATCCGGCGACGAGCGGGAACGCGGTGTTGTTGGAGAGCAAGATGGTGCAGATGCGATTGATGAAGACGAAAGAGGTTGATGAGAGCTTAGGAGACGCGTGTGAAAGGTGCACAGAAGATATCAAAGAATTGACGCGCGTATTTAGCGACCAGAAGTTACGGAACTCGATTTTGAAGAGGGAAGTGGAGAGACGAGTCGAGGAGTTGATAGCGGAAGGGAACGAGGACTTAGCGGGTGGGTTTGTGACGGTGACTGGAATTCATTACGGCACCGGAGCCGCCGCAGCGGCAGCAAAACAAGCCGAGGAGGAGGATTTCTCCGATGTGTACGGCGGTGAAGGCCCGAGAGCGTTGCGTTTTCCGGGCGCGCGTTTGCCACCATCGGCGAATGAAGATGGATTAGACAAGATTGACCGATTATACCGCGACCTCGAGACGAATAAGACAACAACAAATAGCAGAAAGATTGAAGACGAAGAAACGAAGGGTAACAACACAGATAGCGGGGTAGACTTAGAAGCCATTAGAAACAAGTTGAAAAGGAAGAAACCAAAGTTCATGTGATGCATATGCGTGGTGGTACATTGAATAAAAATACAAAATGTTGCCGCTGGCGCTGTCTAACTATAAAACAACTCTCGAACGTAACCACGAACGCGCTCTGTATATATCATCGCTGGTCACGTTGTGCCCGTACCCTTCGCTGAAAAACGCCTGGACGTCCAATCCGAGCGACTCTGCTTTTACTTTCGCCTCTTTTGTCCATCGAACTGGGACTAACGGATCTGATTCGCCCGCGAGCATGAGCAAAACATTCTTGTTGTTCACGCCAGTCGTATCGTCACTCTCCTCGCTCGTCCTCGACGTCGTCTCGTTTCCCACTTTCATCTCGTCTGGTTTCCTCGGCAAGTACCCTCTAAAGCTCAAGCATCCGACTAAATTTTTCGGCTTTTGATCCCCAGAACACATCAACGATACCGCCATCGCCGCACCTTGCGAAAACCCGCTCAAAATAACCTCCCGCGGGTATTCGTTCTCGACTAACCGTTTCAATCTTTCGAACGAGTCTCTCATCCCGTCGCACGAGAACGACCGTTTCTCCAACTCCGCTTGGTTCTCGTCCAACAAGTCTTCATATTCCGCTAATATGCTCTCGTAATCCGTTCGACTCGGTAGCAACCTCGGCGCAAACCACGCTCGGCCGCTGAATAATTCGCCTCCACTGCCTTGCGTCTTTTTACCGTTACCACCGGATGACGATGTCTCTTCCTCGTCCTCTTCCTCGTTTGCGTTCGTCGCGTAATACCTCTTCGGCGCGGACGGTAAAACCACATCCACGTACTCTTCCATCCCGCGCACGAGCGTCCTCGCGAACGCTTCCCACTGCGGCGCGGTGTCCCCGAATCCGTGGAGGAAAATCATCGTCGTCTTCGCGTTGTTCGCGCGAACTACGACAGAGTCGTCGTCAAAGTCTTCCGCTACCGCTGCTCCTGCTGTTCCTGCTGCTGCTCTTGGGGGTCGTTTCCCAAGCAAATTCTCACCTTTTCCTTCTTCTTCTTTATCTACCCACTTCGCGTTCGCTTTTGCGACTTCACCGGACGTCACGGAGTCCACGCCTAGAGATATCCTTCGATTGACTCTTCGAAGCGTCGATTGGATGTCGTCTTGTGCTGCTCCTGCCGCGCGCTGCTTTTGCGGGTTGGATGAAGTGGATAACGACTTTGACAAAAACGTTCCTTTTCCTTTTCCTCCTCCGTGACTACCACCGAGCTCCGCTGAGGCGGCCGTCCAAACGCGCGCGCGAGGAAGACGAACGCTCGACGACGAAGAGGAGGATGCCAAAAGTTTAGAGAGTACGAGGTCGATTTGCCGTCTTCTTCGGTGCATTTCTTTTCTTCTTTGGTAGTCGTACTCTTGTTGTAAAGTTTCGCCCAAGTCGTTTTGCTTCACAAAAAAATGTCCAAAACCACGCTTCGGGAAAGCAATGCCATCCTCCTCACCAGTCCTCGCGAGGAGGATGCTGATGATGATCAACAGACGACGACGAAAACAACCACCACCGCTCCTTTAAAGATGACTTTAAAGAATACTGCTACTACTACTACTAGCACTGCGACTATCAGTGCGGCTGAGAAGGTATGCATCACTTTTAAGATGTGTTTTCCATTCGATCTCTCTTTTCCCCCTCTCCGTGATTTTGAAATTTCCCCTCAGGGGATGTCACATCCGCTGTGAGATGTGTGTTATATCTCACGAATCAATCTCTTATTGCTATTATTATCACACCACAGGCATCGCTCGCGGCAAAAGAGTACGCGTTAAAGCGCCAACGCATGCGACAGAAAGCAGAAACCATCCGTTTCGAGCGAATGAATCAAGAGAGGAAATCTGCGCAAGAGAAGAAAGTTCGAGAGCAAAACGAAAGGCGAAAAGCGCTCGATGTGACGAAGAAACGAGAGGCATTTTTGCAACAAAAAAAGCAGGAACGAGAGGAACGAGAACGAGAGAAAGAGCAGAAAAGAGTGCAAGAGAGAGAAAAGATGGCGAGAGAGGCGGCGATGTGGAGTCCGAGGACGCAAAATGTGGAATTGGGGAGGTACGCGATGCAGGTTAGAGAGCAACAGCGGGGACGGATGGATGCGACGGCGGCGTCGCCAAAGTCGCCGAACGATGTCTTTTACGACGCGAAGGAAAGTTTGCCGGCAGTGCAGAAAAGAATTTCGATCGTGGAAAAGAGTAGCGTCGTCGGTAATGACAACAAAGTGAGGAGCGAGTCGATGGTTGGTGAAGAAAAAGAGGAGGAGTTGGTGAGGAAGAAGACGAAGACGTTGAACATCGCGAGCGAGCGAAGACGGGAGACGAAAAGTAAGAGTCCTTTCAGTTCTTCGTGCGGCGCAGGTGGCGAAGGGGTGAATAAATCCTCGCGGCGGTCCCCGTTGATGCTTTCCAAGCCACCGACCAAGAAACCGGCCTTTTCGGGGTCTTCGAGCTTGTTGCTGAAGACGAAGAAATCGACTCCTCCGTCCGCGTCTTCTCCATCCTTGGCGCCAAAAGTTAAGAACGCGATGGTAAACGCAAAGACGGGAGAGATCAAATCGCTTCGACCTCCGACGTTTTTAGCGTCGCAGAGTAATAAATCGACACCCGGTGTCAATAGAGTAGCAACGAGGACACCGGGAAGTAGCAATAGCGCAACACTCGTGAAGAAGAAGAAGAAGATGAAAATTTTGACCGACACCCCTAGTAGCGGCGCCGAGACCGAGGAGAAGGAAAAGGAGGAAGAGAAATCGCTTCGTCAAATGTTCGATAAGAGAGAATCGAGACGAATACACGCGAAGCAATTCAAAGCGGCCGTGCAGAGATGGCGCATGAAGAATGTGAAAGAGGAGACGTTCGATGCGATGAGTATCAGTTCTGACAACACTAAAATGATTAGCGTCTACGCTCGGAAACGGCCTTTGTTTGAACGCGAAACGAGCAAGGGCGAGTTTGATGTCGTCACAGTTAGCGCGTCTAAATCAAACGAAATCGTCGTGCACAACTGTCAAATGCACGCGGACTTGAAGCGAATGTTTGTGAAACACGGGACGTTTTCGCTACATGGCCAAGCGTTCGATGAAGACGTGGAGGAGATTGAAGTGTACGAGACGGCGGTGAAACCGTTGGTTGAAAATGTCATCGAAAAAGACGGAGGATCGGCGGCGTTGTTTATGTTCGGCCAGACTGGATCTGGAAAGACGCACACGATGTCGAACATTGAATTGAATGCATTCAAAAGTCTCTTCTCATCCGGGAATGGCGTTGAGAAAGTATGCGTGCAATATTTTGAAATTCAAGGCAAGAAATGCTTCGATCTTCTCGGCGCGGAAAGGAACGAAGTCGTTTTGAAAGAAATTTTCGAAACGAATAGAATGGCAAAATGCAATAGTAAAGATAAGCAAGCAAACATGGAAGTAGAGTTAATTAACGCGACATCTGTGGCGTGCTTTTCCGCGAAAGATGTTGAAATTTGCGTCAAGGAGGGCGTTTCGAGGCGAACGGTATCGGCGACGCAGTGCAACGCGCAATCGTCTCGGTCGCACGCGGTGTTACGTCTGACGGTGTATAAAGTTCCGTCGTCGTCATCATCAATATTGACATCAGAAAGGCGCTTAACACTCGTGGACTGTGCCGGAAGCGAACGGAAAGAGGACAACGTGCATCACGATGCCAAACAACGCGAGGAGACTGCTGCTATCAACGCGTCGTTATACGCGCTGAAAGAGTGCGCTCGGTTTCGAAAGTTGCGCGCAGACGCGAAAGACCCATCTTCTATCCACGTTCCGTATAGAAATAGTCCACTGACGAAAGTCTTGGCGGAGTGTTTCGTGAGCGACGTGGCGAAGATGGCGGTTATCGGTACCGTGTCGCCTGCATCCATCGATACCGAACACACGGCGATGACGTTGAAAACCATCGTTCAAATCGGTGGCGATAGTTGCGAAATCGACACGAACAGTAATTCTACCAAGAGTAGTTGTTACAAAGAGTCGAGAGAGGACGTGGAAAGAACGCTCGAAATTGAAGTTTCAAAACTCACCGGCGAGAAAACCGTCGTGAAAAAAGATGTCGCGAGACGCATACCGCCGGTGAAATGGAAACGCGATGAACTCGAAAGATGGATTCAAACGACCAAAAACGGCGCGTTCAAACACGCAAAAGTTCCAACAACTATCGCAGGAAGAGAACTCGTTCGCATGCAACCGGCGGCGTTGAGTAACATGTTCGGAGGCGACGCGAGTATGGGTAAGAAACTGCACGAAAGTATCCGCGCGGAGATTCAAAAATGTTCCGTGAAAACCGGTAGCGGCAACGGTAATTAAAAGATTCGCATCATATATACGCGTGTACCGGTAGTTAAAAAAGTGTGTGTAGTAGTATTGTATATCTTTGTTCATCCAAATCATCATCGTTCGTAATAAATATCTTTCTGTTCTGTTCTGTTCCGATCGATGGGAGAGCGGCAGCGGCTGTAAAAGGCGTTTTCGCAGGAATTTTTGTAGACCAAAAGGGGGAATAATAACACAAATTCCTCACTTTAGTACTCACTTTGCGCAAGCACATTTCCTTTCCCATTCGTCTCGTTGTCATCATCAAAGCATCCACATGTTGTTTGCAAACACCACCCATTCCCCGTCGCGGAGGAATCGATCGTCTGACCTCACGCCTCGAACGCGAGAGTTGGCGAAAGATATGCGCGAGAAATTCGGGTTTCCGTCTGCTGGGGAAATGCGTCGAGGAAATGGGAGAAGTCATCACGACGACGCAGAGAACGCCACTAAAGAGACGAAGAGTGTGAAATCATCATCTCCAATGGTTATGAACAACACTCGAGATTTACCGAAGTCGCCGCTGAGAGACAGCACGAATTCGCCTTTGCGATCTGCATCGAAAGAGATTCGGGTATCGATGAGTGCCAACGTGAACCAGTGGCGGAGCGAGCGAGCGGAGAAGAATGTAACATCATCATCGACCACGAATACACCGACGAGACTGAGAGAGGTGAAAATGGCATCGACGCAGACGAAAGAAGTTACTAAGGAGAAGAAGGCAGATGTGGATGTCTTTGGCACTCGCTCGATGATGGCTGCTTCGCGAGCGAAAAGTTCAAACGCGACGGCGACAGCTGTTGTTAAAGAGAAGGATACGACGACGACGACGAGAAGAGAAGAGAAGCTTCTCGATGATCTGGTAAAGAAAGAGAGAGAGTTTGAGCGCGTGACGGAAGCTTTGAACAACATGAAAGATGCGGAGTTAGAATTGTCGAGAAACAATAGCAAAGAGAGCGTTGAGTTTGCGCAGGCGTTGGAACGACAGATTGAAGAGAAGGTGAGTAAACAGTTGAAAGAGAAAGAGGAGGAGTTGGTGCACTTGAAAGTTACAAATCAGAAGGGCTTCGAAACGTTTACGGAACGCATTCGACAGTTGGAAAGCTTGGTTAAAGAGAAAGACATCAAGATTAAAAGTTTAGAAATGAATGCGCAGGAATGGCAAGCGTTGGCGAAGAGGGACGCCTCGAGAGCAGAGTTGGAAACTTTGGACATGGAGAAGAAGTTAAAAGAGTTCGAGAGAAAGAACGAGGAGTTAAATGTGGTCGTGAGCACGTTACTCGGCAAAGCGACGAAAGGAGTGGCTCTGGAGAAAGATTTGGAGGCGATTCGGTTGAAACAGACGACGGCGAAATCGGTCGGGACGAACACGAAGGCGATTCCAGTGGCGCAACCGATTCAGTTGCAATTTACGCCGGAAACGATGAAAACACCTAAAGAGATGGTAAATGCGAGTGCACAGGTGAATATAAAAGCACCGCAAGCTCCGCCATCCGTTGGAACGCCTTTAAGCGCGATGAAGCGAAAGTATCAAGTGCATCAAAACGCCATTTTTGCCTTCCAAAAAGAAATCGAAGAACGCGAGAAGCAACAACAACAACAGCAACAACAACAAGAGACGCTCACTCCGAAAGAGCCATCGCCGACGATTGGATTCGAATGGTCTGCCGCATACGACGCGAGAGAGATGGCCACGCAAACCAGTATCGACGAAGAAGTCAAAGCCGAGGCAGAAGAAAAAGATGAACCAACTTCGTCCGAATGTTTCGACGACGATAAGCAACACTGGGTGCCGACGCCAAACACGCGCAAGCACGTCGAGGAGAAGTACGTCGGCTTACAACGACAACACCCGAAAGAACAATCATCATCCTTTAGCAATACCATCGACCCAACCACCTCTCGCTTTGCAATGCTCACCCCTATTCGAGTCCCGCAAACGAGACAACCCGTCGTGCAACATCGAGCGCCAGAGCGGCAGTCTCTACATTACTCCCGCAGCGCCGAAGAATCTCGACGCATGTACGACGACGAGCGCATGGCGAGACTTTCCCGAGCTATGAATCTCAGCGACTCCCCTTTCAGACGAAGGCATCATTTATAACTCATATACACTACATAACATCTACTAGAATACACGCGTACAACATCTCTCTCTCTTAATACTCGCTCGGAGGTCTTGGCCCGAAAATCAAAAGCAACACGGGCAAGGTCACGCAGACAATCGCGCCTATTTTAAACTGTAACTCGTCCGTCGTCGCATCCAACGCTTTATCCACTCGGTTTCCCAGGCCGTATTTCCCGCCGTCTACGTTTCCGAAGCGTTCATTTCCCTTTTGAGAAGGAGCCTCCTCGTCGTCTTGGGAGGATTTCGACGGAAGACGCAAAGCTTCCCGAGTTTTCTCGTCGAGTTCTCGTTCTCGCTCTTCGTTTTCATTCGCCGCGAAAAGGTGGACTTTACGAAGACGTACACGACGAGACGCGGGAGAAGACGAGACCAGAGGTGAAGAGGAGGAGGAGGACGTACACGACGGGAGACAACACGTTCGCATTTTTTCCTTTTGTTTTGTGAGGAGTAAAAGTGACGAGATATTCTTCGCTTTGACGATGGTATGGTCGGTTGGTGAAACGCTCCGCTGTTTACGCGAAGAATCATCTACACAATGTTACATACTAGTACTTTCTTTTTATTTATTATTATATATGTGTTTTATAGCTATACGTGTAGGTAGGTTCTCTCTTCTCTCTCTCTTTCTCTCACGACGCTCGTAAAATTTCTCTGACCACGTCTTCGTTCAGCTCGGCGCTGCCGTCGCTGGGAGAGTCGGAATTCGATTCGGAGGCACGCGGTGCGTCCCCGCCTTTTTTGGATAAAACGACCGGCGCGGAGGCGTGGATGGCGTTTAAATCGACCGATCTTTTCACCGCTCGTTTCTCGTCCTCGTTTCCAGAGTTGGATTTCGAGACTGAAGACGGTTTGTTTGCTTTTCGTCCTCTCGGCGATTTACCGCCGTTCTTTTCTCTTTCGGCTTTCTTCAACAGTTCGAGAGGCATGCGCGCATTTCGTTCCATGACTTCGTACTTGGCGTGTCGAGTAGCGAACGCTTCGTCCGAGATGTCTTCATCCGAGGAGTCGTCGCCGTCTTTGTTTTTCGCGTCCGCGGTCGCCGCCGCGTCCATGTTATTCAGTCTTCTCAATTCTTCTACAGACATGGTAAACGTCGTCACGACTCGTACCGAAGGCGTGTTGATGTCTTCGTGCAACGCGCGCTCGACGTATTTCGCACCAACGATATCACCGACGACGTTGTTAATATCGTACTCGTCCGTCTTTCGCGACATGTGTTTTCTAGTGTTGTTGTTGTTGTTTCCAGCTTCGGCTTTATTGGTGTCGTTGTTTCCGTCTTTTCCTGAACCAGCTCCACCGGCGTTACCACCACTACCACCGCCGTGCGGATAGTTCCTGTTTCTATTCCTTCCATTTCTATTTCCGCGGCCGCTACCACCGCCACCGCCACCACCTTTCCCTCCTTTCGCGCCCCCGCCGGAGCCTTGATTCGAGGTAAAAATCGGCGGCGGTTGCCCTAATCGTTGCATCAAACCTAAACAGCGCTTTTTCAAATCCTCGCATTTTTCGTGCATGACGGTGTTGGAGACGTCCGAATCACCACCCGACCCGGACTTATTCCCTTTGTGTTCTTTCGACGTGTCGTCGTCGGTCTTCGCCTTCTTGTTCGATTTCCCGTCCTCGTCCGGTACCTCCGTCGCCATCTTCGCGTCCTCGCCGTCCTTTTCCTTGTCGTCGTCCTCATCACTCGTCATCAATTTCCTTTTCTTCAAAATCTTCTCCCGTCGTCTTCGAATTGGATCAAAAAGCGGATGTTCGTTAAACACCACCATCTTTGCCAGCTTCCCGTTTTTCGATTTCGGTTTGCTCGTTCTTTCCTTGTCTCCTCCAGCAGCCGCATTTTCATCCAACAATTTCAACTTTTTCTCGTACCTATTCTTGTGCGATTGCAACTCTTTCAGACGTAACTCGAGCCATAAACACTGCCACTCGATGTCCCTTCGTTCTTGCTTCCAGTGCACGTCCAACGACGGGTACGATTTCTCTTTTTGATGATGATGATGATTCGTTTGTTGATGTTGTTGCTGCTGGACTTCCAAACCGCTCTTGCTCGTCGTGATGTTGTTATTCCCTCGATCTTTCTCGTTCGGTTCGTCCGAACACGTGTCGCTGAACGAGGACCACCCGTCCACCCCGGCGGATAAGATCTCGCGCCATTGCGACGGACGCTTGTCCTCCTTCATCTTCTTCGAGCTCGTTGTCATTCTTAACCTAAGAAGAGCGAGATTTGATCGGAAATTTCAGATCTGAGATTAAAGCCCGTTTAAACGAAAACGAAAGCGCTCAAAACAAACGCTGCGCACCAACGAATGCGCACACACTCTCTCTCTCTCTTTCTCTTTCCGTTAAAGAAAACGAGAAGACGAAAGCGACGACGTTGAAAGAACAGCAAAAGTTGTCTTAAATCTTGGTGTTAAAATGTGAGAAATTTGATCTCTTCAAAGTGACGTAAATGTTCTTCGACAGCCAATTGAAAAAAAAATGAAAAAATTGAAAAAACGGAAATTTTTCATTCAAAGAAGAACAGGAAAACATGTGAGCTGCGAAAAGAGTGAAGGTTTACGTACGAAGACGTTTTGCTCTCTTTCAGGTTTTACACGTACACACACTCGTACAGTTGTTGATGTATAAGTACGAGTGTTATATATATATACATATTTATTCAATTTTTTTCTACGTACTTAAACGAAGCTAAAGCGCAACTTCAAATCGGGCGTGCCTTTGTTGAACAACGCGACGCGTTGGCGGAGAGGATCGGCTGGTTTTTTCGCCAACGGCAAACCGAACAAACCCGGTCTGACGGATTCTTTTTCCATGAAACTCCAACAGCGCGTGGAGACTTTATTTTCTTTCTTTTTGAAATGTCTCAGTTCGATTAAAACGGCAGAACCGGCGGGCCAAGTCGCCGGCGCGGAGGATAAGGTGACCGCGTTTTGTAACGTGAGCGAGTTGGCGTCGTTCCCGGGTCGAGCGCCAACCGCCGTGTTTTGCGGTTGTTCCAGTTCTTGACCGTTCGTGTCGACTAAAGAAACTTTACAGTGCACCTGTTGCATTTTTGAGGCATCTTTGACGTTTGCGACGGAATCGATGAAGACTTTTAAGCGTTGCGACTGACCTTCAATCGGAAGCGCGTCCGAGCCGCGACGCGTCGGCGAATGCTGCCCGCCCGCCGAACGACGCGTCGGCGAAGCTTGTTGTTGTTGTTGTTGTTGTTGTTGTTGTTGTTGACTTTGCGCGTGTGGCGGCGTGGCGATGTTCACGGGCGGTGGCATAGCTTGTTGTTGTTGTTGTTGTTGTTGTTTTTGCTGTTGCTGCTCTTTCGCTGACTTTTCTGTTTCGCTCTCTTCGTCTTTCAAAAACGAGCCTTTCGCTTCGTTCGTCACTCTCGCTTCTTCGTTGACGATATCCGCGCCTAACATTTCCTCGCGAAACGACCCTTCGATGCGAAAGTCTGGCATACTCCCACCGTTCAGCGCGTGCTTTAACAAGTGCATAAACACGCAGAAATCACCCAAACCCAAACTGGATCCGTCGGACGTGCAACTCGCGTTCCACATACCCGCCAGCTTCTCGTTCGGCAAACCAGTTTTCGTCGCCATGGCGGCGACTTGCGCGCCGGTAACGCCGAGCGCGTTCGGATCGTTCAATGATTTCCTGAGCGTATACCACGCGTTTTTAGAACGTTCGAGATCGTCGCGACTGATGTAGAGTGGAAGTTCGTTTTCTTTATCGCCGACGTCTTCGGTAATCTCCGGAACAGCGACAGAACTTTGTTGTTGGCGATTCGGCGACGACGGTTCATCGTCCTCATCCGTGGCGTCGTCGTCGAACGTGGTATCGACGTTACTCGTTTTCAATGCTTTGTTCGTAAACGAGCCAGCGGCTTCGACGCTTTGCCTGGACGATTCAAAATCACCAAAATCGTCCGAAAATCCGTCGTCGTTCATGTTGTTATTGTTCGCTCCGTTGTTATCGTCTCGAGAATTGAAATCGCCGGAGAACTCGTCGTTGAACGCATCGTCGTCGTCGTCAAACTTATTCCGGCCGAGCTGTCCTGGTTGTTTGAACGCATCGTCGGTGTCGTTGGTATCCTCAAATCCATTATTCGTTTGCTGTTCACCTCGATCGCCAATCGTGTCGTTGAAATCTTCGAACGATTGAACAGGTTTCTGGGCATTCGGCGCGAAGAAATCTTCCTCTTCAAACGCGAGATCGTCTTCCGGAGGCATTCTTCCTCCATCGTTCGCCGCAATTGGCCGACCAAATATGCCATCGTCGTCGTCGTCGTCGTCGTCTAAATCGTGTTGTTGTTGCTCGTGATCTATGGAATTATTCATGCCATCTTCGAACCATTCGACATTTTCTTTGCTACTCTCGCGTTCCATTTGTTGTGACGGAGGAAACGCGTCGTCGCCGAAATCTTTGAAGAACGCGTCGTCGTCTTTTGCCTCTTTGCGTAAATTGTCCTCGGCGGCGGTGGCGGTGTTTTTATCCGTACCGAAATCGACGTCGAATGGATCGTCACCGTCGATATCTTCGACAGCTGCTGGCGCAGAACGTGCGCTAAATAAGGGTTGTTCGGAACTTCCCGTCGCTTTCGGTTTCGCGAACGCGTCAAACTCGTCGCCAAAGTCAGCGTCGTTCATCACGGTGCCGCCATCATCGAATGCGAATGCGTTGGCGGAGGACGACTTCTTCAAGTTCACTTGCGGCGAAAAAACGTCTTCGGCTTCGGCAAAGCCACCCGTGAACGGCTCCGGTGCGTCCGATTTAAGCTCCTTCGATTCCGCGAACGGCGAGGCGCCAGACGCGAATTCAAACGAACTCGTCGACGTCGTTTCTTCGGCAGCAGCGGTGGTAAAACTGAACGTTTCTCCTCCTGTAAACTTCGACGAACTCTTCAATTCCGTGTTTGCGTTGCCAACCATCTCTGCGAGCTCCATCAACCTCGCCATGTTCTTTTCCGATTGCGCCTCGGATTCCGCCGCCGACCGTTCAGCCTCTTCCCTCGCCGATTCCGTCGTCGCAATCATAGCTTCTAAAGCGTACGCTTGCTGAGCGGCGGCGCTTTCGCGCGGGAAGACATCTCTCGCGCGATCGAGCGCAGCTTCTAGTTTAGTCGTTTCCAATTCCAAGTGTGCACGCTTCGCCTCTAAATCTCTCTGCACCGCGCTGGTTTCTTCGTTGACGCGCTTCTCCTCGGCTTCAATTTTCGTCCGCAACTCGTTCACGTCTTCTTCCATTGACTTGATCAACGATTTCGACGATTCGGCGGCATTTTCAGCCTCCGCTTCTTTCTCTTGGCACGCCTGTTCGCGTAAATCCAACTCTTCTCTTTGCGCGTCGACTCTTAACTTTGTGCCGCGTAACTCCTCTTCCGTCTTCTCCAAGCTTTCCGTCGCGACTTCTAACCTCGTCTCGAGTTCGTTCTTTCGCTTTTCTAAATCGCGATCGGCGTTTTCAATCTGGCGAATTATATCTTCCGTCCTCGATTCTGCGCTTTCAATCTTCTCCTCGATGTCTTTCAAAACGCCTTTGTGTTTTTCTTCGGTTTGTTTTAATTTTGCTTTCTCGGCGTTCAATCGAGTTTCGGTTCGCTGAAAGTTTTCATTCGCAGTGGCGAGCGAAGCTTTATGCTCAGCCTCGATGACATCTCGTTGTTTCTTCGCCTCCTTCAGCGCGTCCGATGCTTCTTCTAACATGATGCGTTTGTTTTGAAGTTGCAAACGGTGCGCGTCTCGAGCTTTTTTTGTCACGATGCGTTGGCTCTCGAATTCTTGCGCAGCTTGGGCGCGTTCCTCTTCGAGTTTCGCCAGTTCGCTTTCGAACTTCTTCTTCGCCGCGACGAGCGCTTCTTTCTCTTTCACGTACTCTTTCTTTGCATCGACGAGTAGTTCTCGAACGCGCTCTACGCGCTCAAAGTGTTGATTCTCCGCGTTTAAGGTTGATTTTTTCGCCGCTTCCAACGCTTGCTTGCCTCGCTCTAAAGCTTGTTCGCTTTGCTCTCGCTTTTCTTTAAATTGACGTTCGATATTTTCGGCATCTTGAATCGCAGCAGCCTTCAAGCGCTCCATCTCGCGAATTTCCGCGCCTTTTCTCACGAGCTCGGCTGATAACGCGTCTTGCCTATTCTTTGCGGCTGTCTTTACTCGAGTGACTTCAAATTGCAGCGCGCGGAGCTTCGATTCCATCGATTTCAACGGCAACGCAGAAACAGACTCGGCTTGTTCAACTTTTTGACGCAACTTTTCCAAATCTCTATTCGCGACCTGCATTTGCTTCTCTTTCTCTCGCATTTGCTCTTCCACGCGAGCCTTTGCCGTCATCGCTCGCGTACGGTATTCCGAGCGTTTCTTCTCGGCGTCTTCGATGACGCTTTGCGCCTCGCGTTTGGCCTCTTGCGCGTTCTTCTCCGCGCGTTCCGCAGCTTCTCGCATTTTATCAACTTTCGCTCGCGTGCTCTCGATGGCATCTCTCGCTCGTTGATTTCTCTGGTCACTTTGCGATACTTTACTCTCGTATTGATTCAACTCTTTCTCGAGTTTGGCTTGCTCTCTCGGGTCCGCCGGCGTCGCCACCGCCGCGTTATCCATGCTAAATCCCAAATCTAAAGGAGGTCTCGAATACGTGTCTGGCGTGTCTAGTCGTGCCAAAGTCGTATTATTGATGCTATTGTTGTTGTTATTATTATTCCTGGACGCGGTCACAAAAGTATCCAACGACACGTCGTATTGATTCTGTGGCGTGTTCAAACTCGCGAACTGGGCGTTCATGACGCTTCCCGGAGTCGAGTTCGCACCCGCGCCGCCGTTCCCGCTCACCATCGGCGTCACTCCGTGTCCTCCACTTCCTTTCGCCTTTATCACCGCGTACACGTCGTGCATCGCCAACGAAAACGCGTCGCAAGTCAAACTCATCGCCCCTCTCGACCGTTTCCGAACAATCTCCCGAATTTCTCTCTCCGGTAAACTCGCCTTCCCGAGAAACTGCACCGCGTTCTCCGCGGTCACCATCCCGGATCTGTTCACGTCTAAGCTCGAGAAATGCTTCTCGTACTTCACCTTATCTTTCTCAGACATCGGTTTGCTTTGAATACTGTTGCTCGAAACGCTCGTCGGCGTCAATCCGCCGCTCGTCATCATCATCAATCCGCCGTCCGCCGCCGCTCCGCTCGAAGTCATCCTCCTCCTCTCCTCCTCCTCCAACGCCTCTTTCACGAGCGTCAACACCCGTCGCAACCCGTCTCGATCGCTAATTTCTCCCGTCCCGTTCGTTCCATTTCGCCAAACTCGGGATAAAGTTGCGTCTGGTAACCCCGACGGGCGTAAAAATGCGACCGCTTTTTGTCCTTTCACGACGGAAGAGTGAACACTTTCATCAGATTCACCTCCGCCTCCATCCAATTTCCCGTGACGCAGATTCGAGAAAAGCGCATCTAAAAGCGCGGGTGAAGAGAGGGTTTGGATTAAAGACTGGCGCGAAGACCAGTCGAACGAACTACCAGACATCATCGTCGGTGCGCCCGCGGTGTCGATCAGCAGAGAGAGCGAGCAGTTTTTGCGCGATGAATAAAGAGCGTGTGTCGAGTGTTTTATGCGTTTTATTCCTTTGGAGAATTGAGGAAAAGTAAAGGTGAATCCCCTTTTAAAAGACAAGGAAAAGAAGGCATTTTCAAACGCGAAACGCTCTATAAATGTTGGATGATTTTAAGCGACGAACCAATCTAAACCACCCGCATCAAAATCGTCGCGCATGACTCGAAGAATCTTCTCCCTCGCTTTCTGCATGCCAAACGCGAAGAGGCGACAAAGTTTGGTGTTTTTGTCCAGACCGTTTTCTTTCGAGCGCTTGCGTTTGGGGAGGCCGGGCATTTCGTCGCGCTTTTCGACGACGTAAAGAAGTTTTGGTTGGTACGTATCATCGTCCTCGTCGGTGGTGGTTATGGTGGCGGTGGCATCGAGGGGCTTTTTGTGTCGCGCGTAGTGTTCCTCTTTCTCTTTTGCGCGGATGAGTTCGATTTCGCGGTTGATGTCGGCGACGTAGGCGTTGAGCGTTTCGCCTCTGCCGAATACGCGGATGATTAATTTCTTTTGCTCTTTGCTGCCACGAGGAGAATTTTTTATCTTCGCCGCCGACGAGTCCGGTTCGGAAGAGTTCGCGAGAGCGTCGACATCGCGAACTTCTGCGTCCGTGTCACCGTCGGCGGTAAACAAAGCGGCGAAGCCTAACGGTCCATCCTCCTTCAACATGTAGTGTACTTTTGCCGCTCGCAAGCGCTCTAAGCTGCACCTATCGTGTACTTTCGTCGATTGCTTCGCGTATTGTCGCCACCAGTACATCGGTCGTTCTACTTTATGGCAACGCATGCCACTATTAAACGCGCGATGGAGGAACGAAACGTCAACCGGCCACCAGTGATTGGGATTTCTCTTCAAACTACTGCACGTTCTTTGCTCTTCTGAAACGGCGAAATCGACCACTTCGTCTCCTATTCTCCATAAATCATCGTATATTCTAATGCCCTCTTCCCCTTCTTTATTCAAATTCATTTTCTTCTCCAAAAACGATCTCCGATAACAGCCGCTCGCTCGCATCGCGGGAATCTCTATGTATCGCCCGGGCGCCATCTCCGTAGTACCACACGTCAATGAATTTTGCCACCTTCTGAACCGTTCCATCCCAATCCATCCCTCTTGCGGCGCATTACTCGAAGGTAAATCGCCAATCAACGAAATCTGGCTAAACGTCGCGTCTAAATCCTCCCGCGACTTCAACGCGTTCAACAATTCGTAAAAGCATCTCTGCGGCCTCATATCGTCGGCTTCCATTTCCGCCACGTACTCGCACGTGGACAAACTATACGCCAGGTTCAACGCCAACCCTTGTCCAGACCGTACCTCTTTGCTTCTTTCTAACTTCCTAAGGATTATTTTATGCCTCTTTCCTTTGCAATATTTCCGCACGATTCGCTCGTACGTATCGTCGTTTCCTCTTTCCTCCTCCTCCAACTGTGCAAACTCTTCCCTCAAATTACAATCCACCTTGTTCGCGTAGAAATCATTTCCGACGTCCTCTTTTTCCACCTTCTCGTCTTCCGTCAATTTCCACTCCCCGCCTTCTCCTTCTTTTAGTGTTTCGTACGCTCGTTTACATGCACCGATCCTTTCGAAACTTCCATCCGTGCTCGAATCATCCACGACGATGATTTCCAATCGTACCTTCTCTTGTGCGAATAAACACAGTAAACACGAGGTTAAATGTGGCAAGGCGTTGTGCACCGGGAGTAACACCGACACGTCGAACTGGCCTTTATCGTCTGAATCATCCTCGTTTTTCTCAAAGTCGTTTCTTTTTCTCTTGTTTATGTTGTTCTTCGTCGTCGTTATTGGCATGTTCAATGCCGCTTTAAGGGAGAAAAAATGCTCCAAAAAAGGCCGTTTTTTCTTCACAAAAAGACACAAAAATGGTCGTAAACGCGCAAATAAACGCGACGGAATCACCACCGGCGAACGATGAAAACGACGCACACAGGCCTCGACGCACGAAAGACGACATCTTAAACCCGGAGAAGGTGAAAGAGGAAAAGTTACGGTCGCGAGACGTTCTTGACGACGTGTTGAACGCGGTAAGAGTTTACGATGATTTTTGAAATTATTTCTTTTCCCCCTACGGGAATTTGAATTCGATGGATGCGTTGCTTTGCGAACGCGGGATACGAACGCGCGAGTTTTATAGAAACTGACCTCTCGCTCTCTTTCTTTCTCTCACTCTCTTCTTTTTATGCTTTTACAGGTGGAAGTGTACGCCGCGGATGGCTTCGATACGCTCGAACAATGCATTCGAACGCAAATGATGGATTCTGGGAATCACCCCCAACACCAGCAGCAAGAGCGAATTCAAAAAGGCTTGGACTCGCTGTATCAACACGCGCAACGGAACATTTCGAAACATTTTTCTCAGTTCAGCTCGAGAGCGTCGAGCAGATGTTTTACGGTACCGCACGAGATTGTGAAGTTACCGTCCGATTTTAGCGAGAGAACGATGCACACGGTGGAACGTTTACCGCAGTGTTCGGTGGAGGAGGAGAAAGCGTTGGACGAACGCTTGGAAAGCTTGAGAAGACGAATCGCGAAATCGAGAGCGGTGACGATGAGGAGTAAGTCCGAGATGAAAGGGTTGTCGAAGGAAATCGAGATGCACGGGGAATTGACGAAGAAGTTAGGGGAAATCCCGGAAGTGGCTTTGAGAGAGACGAACGAGAACGCGTGGGAAGGCGCCAAGGCGTGTCGATCGGTGGTGGAGACGGCGAAGAGGTTACAGCCGTTGTTGCACCAAGCGGAGAGGATCGCGGAGACTGGAGCGTTTCTGAGTAGCAACGACGCGATGGCTAGTAACGATGAGAGGAGAAGAGATGCGGTGGATGCAGCGCAAGAGGCGATGAGAAGTTGTTTCGTGAAAGGCGGAAGCTTGGAGGCGCTTAGACTGATCAACGCGAAGCTCTTGAATGCGTCGTCAACGACGACGATGACGACGGATGCTCAAGAAACAGGGAACGATGACGCGATGCTGGTTTAATCTTCCTCTCTCTGTAGTTTATCTATTTACTTATACAAATTGTACACTAATACAACTCTTCATTCCGAGTAGTTCTCAAGTATGTAGTGATTCTTCTCCCCGGGGATTCTTCTCTCAATAGGCACACACACATATATATATATTTCTTTATTCTTAATACGTGTGCAACCCGCTCTTATACGACGCTTGGACACCTCTCGGAAACACCACCCTCACCAGCATCTCCCACTTCATCTTCACCCAGTCTAAAATTTGCAACACCACGTTGCTTCGTTTCTTCTCTCTGCTATTACTCCCATTCGATCCCGGACCGTACACGCCATTCCCACTAATCCCCCCCGTCGCCGCTCCGGGACCGCCCCCAATCCCACTCGTGCCTCCCGGCAACACGCTCTCGTTCGCCGCCAAGGAAATAAAAAACCCAAACGGCACCAACCACGTCGTGCACAAGAAAAATCCCATGGCGTATTCCGTCGAATACCTCTCCTCGCGGAAGTATCGCATCCAATACACGTGCGTTAAGATCAACATCACGACTGAACCCATGAATTCCATCGTTTGTACTTCAATAAACGGGTATCTCTTGAGTAATCTCGAATACGCGATTTGTGACAAACCTCCCACGAGACACGCGGTAAACGGCATGCCGTCGACGAAAAATAAAAGCACGTGTATACACACGGTAGCTTTGATCGCGTTTTGGAGGAATTTCTTCGCAAAACGCGTGTACTCTTCGACCATTTCCGCGAGGTAATACAGACCTGTTTTATTAAAGCGCGATAGTAAAAACACGCAGACAGTGAGAGAGAGGGTAACGAGTTCGTCAGAGAGGAAGACTCGTACAGTACTCGCTTGGTTTACGACGAAAATCAAAACTTATAATTGCGCGCGGGGAAAGAAAGAGCACGAGAGCGAGAGGAAGAGTACACGTACCGGTGGCTAAACACACCGCCAAGAGGACGAGAAATATGTACCCTCCCGTGTACGCCAACGTCGTGGAGACGATCGTTCTCGACGACATCTTTAATACTACTACGACTACGACGACGACTGAGTATGTGTACGAGTGGAAGAAAAGTGCGGGGAAATCGTTTGAATTTCGATCCGAATTGGAGAAAATTCTTCAGTTCTTTCACTCGCTTCAACGCTCTTTAAAAGCGTCTACACGCGACGAGACGAGGACGAGAACGACACCTTTTGATACAACATACGCACACAAACAAACAAGAAAGAGTTAAAGAGAGAATTCAGAGATACATGACCGCCACCACGGGCGACAAAAGTGGTCGCGAAAAGGAATCGATTCGTCAACCTTTGGACACGGTCGTTCTGAAATACCTCCAAAAGCGAGGTTTTAAAAACGCCGAGCGAGCGCTCGTGGTGGACGCGAAACTGCAAAAAGACGCGACGAGCTCGATGTCTTTAGTCGCGTTAGGCGCGGACGCGGCGTTGAGCGATTTGCTGGTCTTGCACTCCGTGGAGGATGATTTCGAGGAGGAAGGCGGAAAGTTCAACGCCGAGCAGGTTCTGGACGGGTACGCGAGAGTGAGAGATTGGATTTTCGGAGCTTTAGATATGTACAAACCGGAGTTACTGCGCGTTCTGTTTCCAATGTTCGTGCACTGTTACTTGACGTTGGTGAAGAAGAACAAAGTGGAAGAGTCTCGCGACTTCTTCGCGAGGTTTCACGAGGACCACGTGAGAGCGCACTGCGACGATATTCGAGGGTTGAGCGGCGTAGCGTTGCCGGAACACGTGGAGACGGATCCGTGCGCGATGAAGTTTATTAAGCACAAGTTTTCGATCGAGATGTGTTTTCAATCGTTCGATTTGTTGGTGAGGTTTTTACGAGCCTCGGACGGGAACGGCGCGACGAAGTGTTTAGCCATCTTGAACGAAAACGTCGGCGTGAAAATTACGCAGAGGGACTCACCGTCCATGTTTGTCGAAGAGGAGGAGGAGAAAAGCATAGACGCGGTTTTCAGCGGTGTCGTAACTGGGGAGACGACGGCGTCGATTGCCGCGTATAACAGCGGACCTGGGAGATTTGGTTTACTCGAACAGTCTTTAGAAATCAAAGCGGAGAAAGCTTTTCGGGAAATCGAAGCCAAACACGAAGAGGCGATCAAACGAGAAGACGCGAGAGTGGCCGCGTATAAACCGAAGAAGATTTACAAAAAGAGGAAAAAGAAAGGTTCGGACAGCGAGAACGACGACGACGAGGACGACGACGATAAAGAAGAGAAAATTTTAGACGAAGAGACTATCGAAGTCGACGGGTATAAGGTTTTGAAGAGAAGAGAGATAGACGTGCCGAACGTGCCTCCGACAATCAGTCGCTTACGAAATCCCAGGCTCGTGGAGAGCGAGATACCAATTCCCGAGTACGATTACGACGACGGATTGAGAGCTTTGGAAGACTTCTCGAACAGAGTGAAAGTGACGTCTGACAATTTACCTTCCTGTTGCTTCTTTACGTTCACGCACGCGGAAGGCAAGTTGATTTGCGCGAGCATGTCGCCAGACGTGGAGAAAGTTGTGGGCGGCTTTTCTGATTCTGTGGTGAGAACATGGGATTTAACGAGTGGCGAAAACGACGACGAGGAGGATAACGAAGAAGACGACGAAAAAGAAGTTGGGGGCAAAGAAACGGCGGATGGCGGGACGACGACCGAAACCGGCGAAAATAAGGAAAAGACCAAAAAAGTATACAAACGCGGCGATAAGATTGGGAAATCCATGAAAGTGAAGGAATTCATCGGTCACTCCGCACCCGTTCACGACGTTCAATACTCACCCGATGGCATCTACCTCCTCTCCGTCTCTCGAGATTGTACCGCGCGCATGTGGTCGTGCGAACTCGAAATCCCACTTTGCGCGTACAAAGGCCACCAAACCCCGATTTGGTGCGCGAAATGGGCCTCGTGCGGTAACTATTTCGCCACTGGTTCCCACGACAGAACCTGTCGAATCTGGACGACTGAATTATCCTCCCCGATCCGAGCTTTCTGCGGCCACATCGGCGACGTCGACTGCGTCGCGTGGCACCCGAATTCCAACTACGTCGCCACTGGTTCCTCCGATAGAACCGTTCGTTTATGGGACGTCAGTACCGGTCGATGCACCCGCCTCTTCGCCGGACACACCAGCGGTGTCACCGCTTTAGCATTTAGCCCAGACGGTCAATCCATATCCACCGCGGACGATTCCGGTATCATCCACTCCTGGGACTTGGACTCTGCGCGCTGTTTCAAAACCATGCTCGGCCACGAAAACGCGGTCTACAGCTTAGACTACTCCGGCGGCGGCGGCGAAATCCTCGCCTCCGCGGGCGCCGACGACACCGTGCGCATCTGGGACCACAAAGACGGCTTAGAATCCGTCGTGACTGGTATCATCCCGAAAATCGCGCCGACGAAAACCTTCCGCACGAAAAATTGCCCCGTCGTCAACGCCCAGTTTACTCGTCGGAACTTGTTGTTAGCCTTTGGAAGCCGGCGTATGCCGGTGTACCATCACATTAATTAAGAAATGGCGCATTCATCAGTCTACGTTCAATCCGTGCTGACATCTGTGAATCAATACGGAATAGGAAGTTAGTCTCGCGGAGAGTTTTAATACATATTACTAGAGTGAACCTTATGGAATAATTTTGAAATTCTGTGCTGGCGCATTTCTCTGCGTACTCTTATTTTAATTGGATTCTTTAATTGTTTTAAATCCCAAACCTCTTCAGTGCAAAGCGCGCGCGCATAACTTTAACGACTCTTTAAGCGCTTCTTTTCCTTGAGCTCTGCTTTCGTCGTCGCACGACGCGACTTTTTTATTTCATAACACGAAAAGAATGTCGCCGCCTCCCTCGCCGAACGCGAAGCTCGATCGGTCGTACACTTTACACAAGGACCGGGAAAAACTCGAACAAGTCAAGTCTGGTCTCCAATCCGAAGCCGCGCAAGGGAACATCGACGTCGTCTTGGAACGACTCTTAAAGCTCGACGCGAAAGTACACCCGAGAGATGTGCCCGCGGTATATAAGAGAGCGTTGTTGAGGTTTCACCCGGACAGACACGTCGGGAAACCGATCGCGAAACGTGCGAGTTACGAGGAGAGGTTGGTGGTTGTTGTTGAACGTTTTGGAACATTTCTCTCGAATTTGAACTCGTTTGCGAGCGCGCGCGCCATGTTCTTCTCTCTCTCTCTTTTCTCGAGTTACGAGGGAGAGTTCGAGAAAGAGAGAGAGAAAAGCGATGATTCTGCCACCGTTGCCTTCGTCGTCGCTTGTGGTTCTCCTCATCCCTCTCGATTAAATATTTCCTTCTCGCTCTTAAGAAAGCGGTTGCTCTTTCGCTGACTTTTTAACTAACTAAACGAATCAATCCTTTCTTCTCGAACAACAAAACAGGTTCAAACTCGTCCGTTTGGCGTGGGACAATCACGTCGCCAGACGAGTTGGGAACGTGGTCAAAACCTCCGAGGATGGGGAGATTTTAGAGAAAGCGGAGATATTTGATTACGCGCAAGTGCAGAGAATGATTGCGATGCGCAAAGCGCGAGAGGCGGCGAAACAGAGGTACGAGAAAGAGTTGCGAAAGAAACGCGGCGTAGTATTGGAGGAGAGCGAAGACAAAGACGAAGACGCGAGGAAGAAGAAGAAGAAAAAGAAGAAGAAGAAGACGCAAAAAGCCAAAACGGGCGAGCCGGAAAGTTTAGAAGCCATAGCGAAAAGACTCGCGGAGCAAGAGTTCCGGGACGACGACGACGCGTTCTTCGGCGAGAGCACCACTTCCAGCGACGACGAAAACGAAGGTAGCGACACCGAATCCGACGTCGACGAAAAAGAGTTGAAGCGAGAGAAAGAGAGGCACGATAAGTTGTTAAGATTGCACGTGAAAAACTTGCACAAAGCCGAGAAGAAGACGGTGAAAGAGAGCGTGAAGACGAAGGTGTTGCGATTGTTCCGTCGGGGTCCTCCTGGTCAGTAGAGAAAGTCCAATGAATATAGTATGCAAGCAATGGCACTCGCAGCTTTGCGACCACTCGCCGCTGCAGCGCCGCGCCGCGCGGCGGATATCGTACTCAAAACACCCCTTCTGGTGGGGGAAAATGTAAAATAAGAATAAAAAGCAAATGTAGTAACGCATCATAAAAAACAAACGCGTCGTCGTTCTTTAATCATCTCGCGACTTTTAGGAGAAAATGGTGTCGCTCTCCTTTTCCTCGTCGTCGCGGGTCTCACTCTCTCGACGCGAGGAGGGTAAGAGAACGACGACGACGACGTCCAGAAACAACAAAAACGCTCCCGTTTTTTGGCGGCAAAATCCTCGTCGTCTGAACCGTTGTTATTGTTTTAAAGAGGAAGAAGAAAAGAAGACGAAATACGAACCACCATCACTGATCGTCGTCGTGGAAGGCGTAAACGACGCCAAACGCGTTCGCAAAGCTTTGAACGTTGCGCACCCGAACGCGGTGTTCGCGATGCGAGGATCGTATTTCGATGTAAAGGCGAACAAGTGGAAAATTCAACCGAATATCGTGCGCGCGGTGGAACGCAACGCCGGATGGCTAAAAGAAGAAGAAGAAGAAAGAGGAAGCGACGGGGAAAGAAGAGGCATCGTGGAGGCAGAGGAAGTGATTGTGTTTACCGATCCTGACGTCGCAGGAAGGCAGTACCGACAAAATTTTATCCAATATTTACCTCGAGCGAAACACGCGTTCGTGTCGCGGTATCGAGCGCGGTGTAAGAAGAAGACGAAATGGCACGAAGTGAACGATTGCGGGGTTGAGTTTGCGACAGATGGAGCGATACGAGTCGCGGTGAAGGAAGCGAGAGCACCGAGGACGATAAAAGCGACAACGAGTGGTAGTCGCAGTGAAACGACAACGGCAACGGCAACAACGACAGAAGGGCTTTTGGAATGGATGACTGTGGACGACATGGAGCGAAGGGGATTGAAAGGAACGACAAAAGCCGGCGTTCTCGGCGTTTCATCGAAGCGACTTCGCCAGGTCTTAGGTAACGTCTTAGGCATCGGCGATTGCGACGCGAAGCAAATGCAGAGACAGTTGAATATGTTCTTCTCTTCGGAGGAGTTCGAAAGGGCCATGGAAACTTCTTTAGAACTGTTAGAAAGCGGCGAAGCAGACGCGTGCGATTTTCACGACGTAAACGACGACGACGCTTTGGAATCGAATAAAGAGAACGAAGATGGTTTCGAAGAAGATTTTGGATTCGACGCGAACGCGTACATTCCGCCCGGCCAAGCGCCGCCAGGTTTTGAATAATAATAACGCATGAATAACAATAACAATTAGTAAGGTTGTTTAAAGAGTAGTTTTAGTAGTAGTAGTAGTAATAGCAGTACTCGTTTTAGTATAATAGTAGTAGTAATAGAGCGCGATCCCATCGCTCGTCATCATCGTCGTCGTCGTCATCATCATCACACGACGAGCGCGATCCAACAAACAAACTAATACCCGGTCAAACTCCCACCTCTCCCGATAATCTCCCCGACGCAAAACCACGCGTACGTCTCTAACCCGAACAAAACCGCCACCCCTACTTCTTTCACGCTCATCTCGTCCACTTTCTGCCACCGTTCTTTGACCACTCCCGCTTCTCGTTCGGCCGTTTCGATCGCTTTCGGGATTCGGGCGAGATTGGTATACAAAAGTTGCTTCGGGAGCTTCGCCGCTTGCTGCTCGTCTTTGACGATAAACTCCGCATTTTTCGCGATGGACGTTTCCAGAGACTTCTTTATCGACGGTAAGACGGTGTTCGTGACCGTCGTCGCGGATTCGAGCGCGAGCGTTCGCGCTTTGTGCACGTATCTCGACATCTCTCTCTTCTTTTTCCCTAAAATCTAATCTTATAATAATCTTTCTCTCTCTCGCTCTTTCTCTCTCTCTCTCTCTCTCTCTCTCTCCCCTTTTCCTTCGGTGTTCAAACGCAACAACAGATCTCCGTATCAGATCTCTCAAACTCTCTCTTCGTTCCTTCTCTCCTCGTCTTTCCAAGAAGAAACAAACAGAGCAAAAAGGTTTTAAAAATGTGACTGAAGTGGAGCTCGACGAGGAATAAAAAAAAAGAAGAGAGAGCGAATTCGCGCCTACTGGGTAATAATAGGGTTTAACATTAATTGGCCGAAATATCTTTTTTCACGTATTTTCTCTCTCTTTGGTGCAATCGCTTCAGAAAAGAATCGCCTCACTCGCTGCTTCTCTAAACATAGAGTACATACAGATTGTTTTGCAGACAAAAGGAAGAGAGGAGAAGACTCTAAAGAGAGAGAGAAGTAAATATTGAGTAACGGGGTTCGAATTTTGTTCTTTTTTCTTCGCGCAAAAGTGCGAGAGGAGTAATAACTACTCTTAATTCATCAGAACGACACGCGGGGATTTTGTTAAAAGTGCGGAAGAATTTAATCCTTCCGAGAGAGATTAAGCGGAAGTCGTTTTCTGCGCCTCTTCCTACTCCTTTTTAAAGAGAAGAGCGGAAGAAGAAGGGGTTTCTTTCGCTTCGTGAAGAAAGAACGAGAGAATGGCGGTGAATACTCTCGAGAGCGAACAAACGACGACGGAAACATCGACGACGATGAAAACGCTTTCGAAAGCCCCGAAGGCGGCTTTGATGATGTTGATGATGTTCGTCGGCGTCTTTTCTGTCGTTGCATTGTTCAACGAGAGAATGATAAACGTGCTCTTCCCCGAAGGGAACATCGGCATTCGAGTGGTGATGTTGGGAACAACAGCAATCGCGATGACTCTTGGGTCCGCTTTTGTGTTTTACGAGAAGAGAAAGAGGAGGATTTGTACCGCGACGACGCGCGCGGGCGACGGCGCGAGGAGCGACGCGGAGAATAACGGTAACATCGCAGAGAGGACAGAGGAAAAGAAGAACAAGGACGAGAATAGCATGAATAAATCGTCTTCTCAACCGGGATCGCCGGTAACGCCGCCGCAGTCGTCTTCGAAAACGTCTGCGTCGAACGCGTTCAACTCCGCTTCCGGTAAAAAAGGAAGCAGGAACAAAGGCGGCGCGAAGGAAGTGAAAATCGACGACGAAGCATTGGAGGAGTTCAAGTTGCAACAAGAGCGTCTCAAAAACGAACGATTGGAGAGGGAGAGGATGATTTTTGAGAGAGAAGAGGCGGAGAGAATCGCTCGAGAGGCAAAGGAGAAGGAGTTGATTGAAAAGAGACGATTGAGAGCGTTGGAGCACGAGGCGGAGTTGGAAAAGTTACGGTTGAAGAGGTTAGCGGAGAAAGAGGAAGAGGAGAAGAAAAAGTTAGAAGAAGAGGCGAAGAGTAAAGCGAAGGAGAGCAGTTACAATACGAGCAACGAGATGCATCAGCAACATAACGTGGCCGAGGCGCAAATGTATCAGCATCAACAGCAACATCACCGAGGAGGAGGACCGACGAGTCCGAAACAGATTCCGTCGCCGCACTTTAACCTGCCGAAACCACCTCCGGGTCCGCCACCCGAGCACGTCGTGCGTGCCGTACGCGCGAAGCAGCAAATGACGTCCGCAACTACGTCTGTTAAGATGAACGAGACGCCGTTGCCTCCGATGGCGCCGATTCATCTCGACGAGTTGCACAAGGACAAAGCCGCGCAGAGAGAAATTTCAAGATCCGCAGTTGGACCACCTCCTGGATTTGGTAGCATTGGAGGCGGCGAGCATCTTTCAATTGGTGGTGAAGATAGAGGTCATCAGCCGGCGCATTTGCTTGTCCATCAACGCACGGATTCGTTCGCTTCGGACGGAGCGTTGAACGACGTTTTGGGCTTGACGTTCTCCTCTTTGGGCGACGACGTGTTCGGTCCGTTTGACGACGACGACGACATTGCAAAAGTGCGTCAACCGAACGTTACGGGGCAACCGCCGTTACCACCTGGTCCACCGCCCGCGCAACCTTTAGCAGCGCAACAAATGCCGAACAACACGGAAGTGCGAGAATGGCTTCGCATGCTCAACTTGGAACAATTCGCCGAGATTTTCGAACGAGAATCCATCGTGATGAGCGATTTAGTCTTGCTTCGCGAACGCGATTTAGAATCGTTAGGATTACCTCTTGGGCCAAGGAGGAGAATTGCAGCGTCAGTAGCGTACATGTCCACAACCACAACGGCGTCGACGAATACGAATAGTGCTAATACCGCTGCTACTACCAGTGGCCCGCCGAACAGTAGTCCGACTCCGCCTCTGCCGCCACTGTCTTTGTCGTCGCGAGGCGCAGGGCACGACAGATCTCCCAGCAAAGATGGTTTTTTGCATCAAAACCAAATGTTATACCACGGGTACTCGGCTTCTGATGGTTTGTTCGAAGTCGACGTGGATGATCTCGTCCCCGTCGTCGAAGAAGAACCGAGCATAAAAGAACCGTCGCCGATTATGGTTGAAGCGGCGGCCAAGATCAAAATCGCCTCGGCGACGATGAAAGTGCCGCAAGAGTTTTACGATTGCATCTCGTGCGAAGTTATGTTAGAACCAGTCATCACGAGCGACGGTCACTCGTACGATAGAAACTCCATCGCGAGATGGTTGGAAAAGCACGACACGAGTCCGATCACTGGCGAGAAATTGGCGCAGAAAAAACTGACGTTGAATCACTCTTTGAGAAGTTCAATTTTAGCCTTCGCGGATGATTACTGCGCGCCTTTACCGAGAGAATAATAGAAAACACGCATACTAGACGATATATGTATAATAGAGAGAGAGAGAGGAGTAGTAGGGATACACGTATTAATGAAAGGAAATCATCGATAGTAATGATCAATACTAAAATTTGACCATAGCAACGTTTGCGCGTGTCTTTTTTCGATTGAATACTTTAGGCTCAGTTTAAATTTGTACATCATCTTTCGCACTCAGCTTCGTACTCGACAAAAAGTTTTTAAGTCATCATTGCCTTGAGTATCTGACTACTCGCGTCTTTCCTCGTCACATCAGTCGCTACCCATTTTCTCGCGACCCCGTCATCGATTAAAAGACCAAAAACCTTAGTATATTCTCCGTCGCCGCGAGCGCTCTCTCGCTCGGAAAACGCCGCCGAAAGAACGAAAGAGAGAGGATAAAGAAAAGAAACAGAGAAACTCTCGGAAACGCGCAAACGACCGGCTCAGTTTAAAAATGTTATATCACCGTACTAAACTCATCCGACACTCTTCTTTTCCTTCATCATCGCCGTCTTGTGTGTGCTTTCATGCATATATGACGCACGCACATCCAAAGGTTGTTTCCGAGAGAAAAAAACGAGCTCGATACACAGAAGAAAAGAGTTCCACGAACAGGCTCAGCGCAAAGTGTCTCGTCACCGCCAAGTGTGCCCGCGCACCACTCGGACGAAATCAGATTCAACATTTAACAGATTGTATACATCATTGCCTTGTAAACATCTCGCCGTTCCCTTCTGCATCATCGCGCGCGCTATACGAAGGAACGAAAAACAAAGAGTTACGAGATACAAAACCAAACCTCTTTTCTTCTCTCTTGGAACGTGTAGGCTCAGTGATTCTTGTTCAGCACGGGTCACCCTCGCGCGCGTTTCCTCCTCCTGCGCGCGCGACGGTGAAATCAGCATCTCAGGTTGAATCTATTTTGACTTACATCATCGCCTTCAAACGCGCGCGCGCGAAACGCGCGAAGTGTGTTTGATCAGATCAGATCGAAGAGAGAAAAAAAAATTGACGTTTTTCCACAAAAGAAAACCCCTTCTGACTTTTCCCCTAAAAAGAATAAGGATATAATATGCAACTCGCTGCTGCTCGAACGAGGACGAACACTCCCTCGTTCTCTCGAGATGACCATCGTTACTCGACGACGATGCGTCGGAGGACAAAACGCAAAGCCCCTTTTATGCCGCGCGTTCTCGACGGTGAAAGTAAAACGGAAGAAGAACGCGATGAGAATTTGGACGAGAGAGTTTTAACAGAATCTGACGCGGATTGTTTCGTAAACAGGAATCGAAGACAGATGCTGTTGGCATCATCGACCGCAGCTGCCTTTTCTGCTACGAACAACATCGCAGCTTTCGCCAAGTCATCGGAGTGGGCGAGTTTAAACGACGGCAGCGCGCCTGGTTTAGCGTCTCCCCCTCCGTCGAATGCAGACCCAATCATAAAGAAAACAGAGCGACTGGGTTTGAAATACGAGTTATTAGCGTCTGGAAGCGGGGAGGAGGAAGTAGAAAGAAACGACGTCGTCGACGTGGATTACGTCATGCGACGCGCGAATGGGTATTTCATTTACTCCAACGCGGATTGCGGCATCGGATGTGGAAACGGCGACCCGGAACGGTGGGCCATCGCGGACGGGTTCGTCGATACTATTCCGGAAATGGTAGTTGGGATGAAAAAAGGCGAAGTGCGGAAGTTTTTAGTGAAACCAGAGTTTGGGTACGCGAGCGCGCCGAAAATTTTAAAACCGCAACCGCCTGAGTTTGGGCAAAGACGACAGATTGAAGCGCATTGCACCGAACCGCTTTTGTTTGAAGTTCGCGTAGTTAAAATTCGCAAGGCGGCGCGGTGACAAACTTCGACGAGGGAAAACTACTACTCATTCGGCAACGACAACATAATGATATATAATAATTAAAACGCGTTTCTGCTCTCGTAGTCCTTAATCTCATCCTCCGCTTTATCCAAAATCTTAATCAAATACGCCTTGTTATACGCCGTGCTCTCCGGATCGAACCCGTTCGGGTACTCGCTCTTCGCGCCTTCTTTACTCGACATGGAAACCTGAAACGCAACCTTCGCTTGCGCATTCCACGTGTTCGCGTACCCGTAAAACGACTTCCCGTGTTGGTATTGGTACTTATCGAACCAATACGTGCGATATTCCTCGAACTCCTGCAATTTCGCCGGATCGTACTGTTTCTTCGTTTGGTCGTAATCTTTCCCGTTGAGAATATCTTTCGTCATGTTGATCATCTTCAACGTCTCCTCGGCGAATTCCGCCGGGGCGGCTGCTTCCGCTTCTTCCGCGTTCGTGAAAAAACCAAAAGCTGTCGCACACGCGCTCAGAAGTAACGCGTTTCTTCGCGTAGACACCGCCTCCTTTTCGACGTCGTCGTTCGATGTTGAAGAAGAACACATCTCTCGTTCACTCATCGCAGAAGAAGATACGTTTTTCCTCATCATCCCGTTTCTTCTCGCTTTCGTCGCCAAAGCGTTTGTTTGTTGCGAAAAACCACCCGACGATTTCGACGACGCGCCTCGGCGAGAAGAAGCACGGGAGGACGATCGAGACGACGGCATCGTCGTTTTTGACGCCGAGAAAGAGGCGGAGATGTTCATCTCGTGTGTTTCGTGTGCGCAGAGGCGAGAGAAAAAATGGATAAATTGGAAAAAATTTAATTGACCAAAAAAAAAGAGAATTCCATCGCCACTTGTGTCGTTGAAAAGTTCTTTGAAGCGTGTGCTACCGAGACGCGAGAACTTACAAGAAAGCGCTTCTCTTTCTCGAGGAGGAAGCGCGAGAAGAGTGACCGAACGCGTTTGGGTGATTTTTTATACGCGCACTGCGCGATACGATGCCGAGATACAACCCGAAAAAAGCCTCGGCGAAAGCCGCCGGGAAACCAACGTTCGAGAAAGACAAGCGACGAGAATCGACCGGTTTGACGAAGCAGTTTACCAAAGGAACCTCTTCTATTGATTTCGTGAAAACGAAACGAAAAGTCGGGAAGAAGATCAAGAAAACGAACAACACGAACACAGACGCGAAAGTGACGTCGAAACGCGTGAACGTTTTGGAACAATCCGTGGCGGCGAATGCATCGAACGATGGGACGTTGCGAACGAAAAGAGGGACGGGGATGCAAGAACTCGTGAATCGAACGACGCACCACGCGGGGAAGACGAGGAAAGAAGCGTTGGAAGGGATGTTGGAGTTACTTTCGGAGTTTAAGCAGGAAGCTTTGCTCAGTCGGAGGAACGGCGGGAGCGCGGACGCGAACGCGGTGTGCGAAGCGGTGTGCGCGAGGTTCGTGGACGCGGACGCGGACGTGAGGAAGAGCGCGTTGGAGTGCCTGAGAGATGGGTTGTTACCCGCGTTTCAAAACGAAAACGGTATTTCGCCTCACGCGGATTCGATTATCTTGAGGTGTGGGGCAGCGTTGACGCACGTGGACGCGAGAGTGAGAGAAGACGCGCCGAAAGCGTTGAAGGCGGTGATTGATTTCGCGCCGAGAGCGATGGTGACGAGACGTGCGCCGAGGGAGACTTTAGGTCGGTTTAACGCCGCGTTGTTGGATTCAGGCGAGGAAAGAGCGAAGAAAGGATCCACGGGTGGAAATATCGATACCAAAAGGGACGTGGAAGGGAAAATTACGTCGTTGGAATGTTGCGCTGCGTTTTTAATAGCTTTAGAGAAGGAAAATAGTTTTGGCGCGAGTAAGATAAAGATGACGTCAGTAAGTCGTGGTGGTTTTCGAGTAAACTTTCGAAACGACGACGAAGAGAACGAGCGCGAATATCCACGAGTTTCGGTTTCTTCGAATCGTTTGTATAAGAATACGAACGAATCGACCACGTTCGACGCGAACTCAGAAACCGAGTCTTCGGAGACCAGGATTGCTTTTCGTAAACTCAGAGCGAACTGCTTGAAAGTGTGGCAAGATTGCGCGGAGACTTTGAGGGATGAACACGGCGTGGACGTTTTACGCGTCGAATGTATGATTCGTGCGATGGAGTGCATTCGATTGTTAACGAGCAGCGCGTGCTTACAAGATGCAACCACAAACGACGCCTTTGAGGTTGAATTCGCGGAGAAAGTCGAAAAAGTTCTTTTAGTATCCCGCGCGTTTCCGGCATCGGCGCCGGGCGGCAGCGGGAGCGCCGGCAGTGGCGCTTCGCAGAAACAAAAACAAGCGCAAAACAAAAGCAACAGAAGAGACGCTAAAAATACTACCGCGACGAGTAACAACGAAGTCTGCGCGAGTTTAGCAAAACATAACGTCGAAGCGTGCAAAGTTCTACTTTCCATCTCGAAACGCCGATTGGTTTCAGAGGCGTATCCAGGTATCGGCTACTCGTCGAGGATGTGGTTGGCGTCTGCTATTACGCCTCCAGGAGTTGTTTTAGACGGAGGTGAAGTTGGGGACAAAGTGGAAACCCCAGATGAGTGGTACGCGGATTTGTTACGCGTCGCGAAAGATGCGTTGTTAGTACATCACGAAGGAATCGTTGATGTATCGTTTGAGCATCTTCGATTTGCGATCGCGCGAGTGTGGAACCAAGTGGCTTCCGGGAACGCATCGGTGTCGAGTACTTTGAATAAAAAAAAGAGCAGTGGGAATATAAACGCGAAGGAAATTGCGGGACTTAAACGCAAAGCGTGCGTGGAAATCTTTTCTGAAATGATTGACCAGAGAAGCGCGAAGAAAGGACGAAGAAAGGACGTCGTCGTCGTCGAACCGTCGCTGGAATGGATCTCCTTCACCTCGAGAGCGCTGTGGACCATGAAGCACAAAGAGCCGAAAACGACGTATCAATTGCTAAACGCCGCGAGACGATTGGCAAACACCGCGTTGACTGAAACCGAAAACGACGATAACGCCGGGATACTCCTAGCGATGCGCAAGATCGAATCTGAAATTGCTCCTTTCTTTGCCGTTTGCGTCCAAGGCCAAAAACCGATTCCTGGACCGTTCACTAAACTTCCGCAAGATGTTCAATTGGAAGCGTTGGCGTTGCTTGGTGCTCTGCCGTCAATATCGGTGATTACCATTAAAGCGCTCGCGGCGGCTGCTTTGCTCGAACCGTTTAAAGGCGCTCCGAGCGCAAACGGAGAAGAAGACGAGGAGGAAGAAAACGGCGAAACGATCGTCGGAAGTGTCGTCGATCTCGTCTCGTTTCGGTTTAAGAACAATTGCGAGCTCGCGTTGGTCGTATCGTTACTCGTCACGTTTCTTGCGGGTCCATCCTTTGCGGAATCACTGGAAGAACAAACGCACGCGCGAAAGCTCGCCGCGAAGACGCGTAAGAAAATATGCGACGCGATTATCGCTTTAGGGGATGATGCCGTCTCTGGCATTCGATTAGCATCTACCGCAATTACGAAAACGATCGAAAAGCGCATTGAAGATGGCGATATGCACGGTGCAGAACGATGTGCAAAAGGGGGCGTCCTGTTAATCGACCGCGCGATGGAACGAGGCGGTACGGATGTAAACGCTTCTACTTGGGAGAATGAATTCGCGGAACTTCGACGAAAATGGGCGCAAACCGTTCAATAGAGTAACAGTAATAACTATTATTAGGATTAGAGCAAAATAGCATCGCAGCACGCGAACTTAGATGTGTACAATACTCATATAATAAGATCGAACATTCTTCACACAAAAGTCGTAAAAGTCGTTCGTTTTTACATCAGTATCCAAAAATGTTTGTGATGAATTAAATACGGCGCTAATAAAAAAGTCTACATGAAATCGTACTGATCGTCCACGTCTTGATACTCGTACTTATAATCGTCCAACCCTGCGTCTCCTTTCGTGCTCCCGGTGTTGATAAACTTCTTCTTACTCCCACTCGTCGCTTTCTTACTCTTTTGTTGCATCTCTTTTTCTTTCTTAATCTTTTCGTTCCGAAGCGCCGCGACGTGCGACTCAATCTCCTTCACATCCGCGCCGGGAAACTCGCTCAACGCAACTTTAATGAACGTCTTCACGGCCACTTTATAGTGAGGACTGTTCCTGTGTGTATAAAAGTGTTTCTTTACGGATGCGGTGGCGAGCTTTTCAAAATCCTTCGCGTTTTTTGGTTCGAACGTTTCCAAGTTGAAGTCCTTGAAATCCTCCTCGGAGCCGAACAACTCAATCGCGGCTTTTAAATCAGCCTCTTCGACGAGCTTTTGCTGCCTCAGTTTTTCCGCGATCGGGTCCGCCAAGGTTTCGTCCACGTACGCTGCTTTTACCTCTGCTTTTTTCGTCGTCGGTTTCTTCGTGTTCGGTTTTGCCACCACCGGGACTTCTTCCTCTTCCTCTTCTTCCTCGTCGTCCCATTGCGCTTTCTCTTGGACGACCGCAGATGGTTCGAACTCCTCGTCGTCCCAATCTAAATCGCTCATGATGTTAATATTCTTACGCGTAAAAAAGTGTACTCTCGACGAAAAACAACGCTATTTGGATGTGTGTATCGTGCGCGAGGAAAAGTGACTCGAAAAGTATGCGTGTGTGTTTACGAAGAAGACGGAGAAATTAATCAGGAGTATTTTCCGAAAATGGCAGGTCTTTTTGATCCAAAATTGAGATGAAAATGTCACGAAAAACGCAGGTAAAAGCGCATCCTTAATTGAGGCGGTTGTATAGCATGAAACGCGCATATCTTTCTCTATTTCTTAAACGCGTTACATTTCTGAGCGTTTATTGCGTTGCGTTTCTCTTGACTTTTGCACTCTTTTTTGCTCTTCTTCTTCTTCTTCTTATAAAGTTTTACTTTATACGTTTTTCGCGCGGACGTCAATCGTCACGTCGACACTTTGACGCTTTCGTTGATGCCGTCGTTTTCATCATCGTTTTCATCGTCGCCTCGCTCTGGGAACGTAGTAAAAGTCGTCGCGTCCCCTCCAATGTCATCATCTTCTTCCCTCTCGACTTTTGCTCCTTCTTCGTCTTCGCCGCCGGTCGGTTTGTGGCGATGAAATTTTCTCACGTCGAAAACGTTCGTATCGAGCGCTAACACCGTTCCCGGGTGGTGACCGGTCACGTACTCTAACATCAGCTCGTCGATGGTAAGTTCCTTCTCCGCGGCCGATTTCTTCGCTCTGTACCAAGAGTAGCTCGTGATGTTTGTTGCCTCGTCCACGTATTTCTTCACGACCACGTCGTGTTTATACTTGATTCTCTGTTTATCCAAGTTGACGTGTTCCGTCGATCCGTCTTCGTACGCGACGAAATGTTCTCGCGTCGCTTCGTCGTAAGATACGACGCACCCGTCGTACCAACCTCCGTCTTCGGGCCATAAGATTGAAAAAAATTTATCCACGCACGCCATACCGAACAGGCGTTGATTCTTCTTCGTAATCGTCGTTTTGTTCAAATCTTTCAAACTGACAAACGTCGCGTTTAAGTCTGGTCTGTTCAACACCGCTTTGGGTTTCCCTTTGCCTTTTTGCACGACAAACGCATCCACGGGCAAACCAGCTGGTTTGTCCGTTTTTTCTCTCAATCGCAACGGTAAAAACATCCAGTGACGAGCGTTGTCGTTCATGGTAATCAACGCCTCTCGCCGTAGTTCGAATTTTTCCGCTTCCCACTTTTCCTGTCTGATCTTCTCTAACCGAGCTTGTTCTTGTTCGATCATTTTGACGGCGATTCGTCCGGACCGTTTTCTATTTTCTCTAGCGCGGTATTCCGCTTCGCGCTTTTCCTTGGCTTCTTGTTCTTTCATTTTCGCCTCTCTCCGTTTTTTGGCGTCCAGGTCGATCGCGCGTTGTCTCGCGTGGAGCGGTATGAACGCGTTCTTTAAGTAACTCGCCAACGCGCGATCTTCACTCCCGGAGGATCTCTCTAATACTATCGCTAACGCTTCCGTTTCCTCTAACGTGCACGAAATTGTTTGCCACGCCGGCTCGACGCCGTCGTAACTAAATACCTCCTTCGCGTCCGCCTCTTTCAGCTTATCCCACCTCCAAACTCTCGGAGACGCGTCGCCGAGCGTGAAGTAATACCGACCTTCGCTGTCGGTGCCGACAGAGTTTCCGTGGACGTCTCTGTCTCGAAGAACTTCCGCCGTCGCGTCGTGGGTGAAATACGTTTCAGTCGATGCTTTTAAATCGGTCTTCCTTTGACCTTTCTCCTTCTCCTTTCTCTTTTTCCTCTCGTTTTCCATTTCCAAGATTCTGGCGACTTTTCTCGCGCGCTCGGCGCGATCCTCCATGTTTTCTTTCACGATTTCACTTTGAACCGCTTTATCTTCGCACAACGCGCACAAGATATCCAATCGCGTCATCGGATCGACCGAGAAAAACGTCTTCAACTTTTTCATCTTCGCTTCGCTCGCATCGACGAACGCGTTTTGCTCATCCAACGGATTCCCGTGCGGAAACTCGTCCGGATTCTCATCCGCGAGTTCGCCGCACAACCAAATCAACTGTCCCTCCCAATCGCCAATCGTCAGCGTTTCCTTCACCACTTCCTTCTCGCCTTCTTTCTCGTCGTTTTCTCCCGAAGAAAACATCAACCGACACATCAACTCGATCAACTTCGAACACTCCTCCGGGAAAAGCAAACCTCGCTCCAACTCCTCCGGTTTGAATATTGGCAGTAACAACGTCGCGCTAAAGTTCACGACGAAGGAAACCACGTGAAAGAAACGCCAATCCGAACGTAAATCCAGCGTCCATCGCTTGTGGTCTTTATGAGATAACGACGAAACGCCGTATACGGAGGACCCTGCTTCCGGGTCAAACTTTGGAAAGTTGGCAACGGAGCGTTCGAACGCGGAGGATGAAGTGTTCTTCTTCGCGTTCGTACCGTCGGCGCGGTGCAAAAATCCGAACTTGCTCGAGTTTGGTTTCTCTTCTTTTGGTGTTGTGCTTTTCTTCTTCGCGTTGTTTTTCTTCTTCTTCTTAAGAAGAGCGGCAGTTTTCGCCGCGAGCGCAGCATTTGACGACGACTTCTTTTGAATACCACCTTTTGTTGTCTTCGCGTTCGTCTTCTTCGTCTTCGCCACCATCTTTTAAAGTACTCCTCGGGAAAGAAAATCTCTCGAAGAGTAATCCACTCGGGAAAGAATCGAATCGAATCAAATCTCAACGCAGAAGCGAGCGCGCTCTCGCCTCTTCACACACAACACGCAAAACTTCGTTCAGAACTCTCTCTCTCTCTCTCTTCAGATTCTCTCGTTTTCCTCTTCTTCTCAAAGCGTCAAAAACACAAATATCTCATCTTTCGAGTGTGTTTTTTAGAGTGGAGTAAAGAGAAAAAAAAAGGAGTGGAACTTCCCTCACAAATGTCATTGGAATAATACACATCAGAGAGAAAGACTTTCAGAGAGAGGAGTGAGTCGTATTCGTGGTAGTTTACAGACGCGAGAGAGAGATAAAAGAGAGAGGCGTTCTTTTGCGAGTCTGTGTTTTCCGTTCGAACGTTCGAGAGAGACGAAAGGAGGAGGCGCGTAAGGGATCACCACGTTTTGGTCTGTTGTCCGTCCCCTTGGGAATTGGAATAATCTCTCTCTCTCCGTGATGATGATGATGACTTCTTTAACGAGCAGCGGCGGTTTTGCGACGACGACGAGAATGCGAACGAATGCGAAAACCAACAAAGACACGCGCTTTACTTTTTTTACCACCGCAAACAACAACGCGAGAAGAGGAGGAAGGACGAGGACGAAAAGCGCGTCCTCGTGGTCTTCGTTTTCGTCACACGTTGTACCACAATACGCTTCTCTCATCGTACTGAGGAAGGAGTGTACTGAGAGAACGAGAACGAACGCGATCACGGATTGGATGGATTTGAACGACGTGGACATGAACGAGGACGACGATTCGGACGAGGACGAGGACGAGGACGATCCGTGCGTCGTCGCGAGAGACGAAGACGACGAAGATGATGATGGTGATGTTGAAGCGAGCGAAGCGACGTCGACGAAACCTTCTTCGGCGACGACGAGTGTAACGGAACGAGATGATTGCGTCGAGGAATCACGAGAGACTTTGAAGAAAAAGAAGAAAAAGGGAGAGAAGATAAAAAGGAAAAAGAATAAGACATCGTCCGGGTCGTCTTTGTTGGTGTTCTCTGGAGGGACGGCTATGAACGGCATCTGCGACGCGTTGAGAGATTACACGACTTCGGTCACGCACGTGCTTCCGGTTTCCGACGACGGTGGGTCGACTTCGGAAATTATTCGAGTTTCCGGTGGACCAGCCGTAGGAGACATTCGCAGTCGGTGTTTGCGTTTATCCGACGAATCTACGAGAGAAGCCATCGCGGTGAAGGGGTTATTAGCGCATCGATTACACCCGACGGATGAAGAGTTGGCGAAAAATGAATGGTACAAGATTCAAGAAGGCGATTCGCCGCTGTGGGACGGCATCGATAACGCGTACGCGACAATTATTCGACGGTTTTTGGTTCACTTTCACACGGAAGTTACCACGAACACGCACAAAGAACGTTTCGCGTTCGTGAACGGATCCATAGGTAACTTTTTCTTCGCCGGAGCTCGCATGTTTTTCCGGTCCATGGAAGCGGCGATCTTTTTATACGCGCGAGTTTCCAAGTTACCGAGAGAAACCATGGTCGTGCCGTGCATCGAGTGTGAAGATAACGAACGCGTGACAATTAACGCCGAGTTAACGGACGGAACGATTCTTCGAGGCCAAAACGATATTTCGCACCCGTCCGTGGATAAGAAAAGTTTCACCAAGCAGTTCCACGTGGAGGACGGACGACAAGAGGTTCCGAGCGTCTTCTCTAAAGAATTCTGGACCGATATCATCGAATCCGGAGAGTTCCCGGAAATCGAAGGGAAAGAGTTTTGGGGTGGGATACCACAATCTACGGACGGTCACGCGCGCGTTCGCGACGCGCTTGCCGACGGCAACCTCTCCTCCGCCTCCGAGTTGATCCAAAGCCGTTTGGTAGATTTGACTTTGCGCCCGTTATCCGTCTGGGACGTGGATAAAGCCGTCACCGCCTCCGAGAAGCTCGATTCACCAATCAAGCGCATTTACTACGCCACCGGCGACGGCTCGGATTCTGCTTCGAACGAAATCGGTGAAATCTTCCCGAGAGCGAACAAAACCATGCTCAAACAACTCGAAACCTCCGACGCCATCATCTACGGCATGGGCTCTTTATACACCTCAATCGTCCCGAACTTGATTCTCCGAAACGTCGGCGAAACCATCGCCCAACGAAACTGCCCAAAGATCCTCCTCTTTAACGGTTCCGTCGACCGCGAAACGAGCGGCATGTCCGCCGCCGATTACATCCTCGCCATCGTCGACGCCTTGAACCGAAAACACACCGAATACGCCATCGACTTCCACGTCTCCGAATACGTCACGCACATATTAACCCCAGACGGCGGTCAGTTCATCGTCGACGACGACGCGATAAAAGCCGCGGAGTTAACCCGGGATAAAGTGCGCGTCGTCAAAAGCGAATTAAAAAAGAAGAAGAAAGAGAAAACCGCCAACGGACGATACGCGCCTTCCGAGCTCGTCAAAGCCATTTCAGCCGTCGTCGACGAGAACAAAAACAACAACAGTAACAATACCAATAATAGCGATATTAGTCTAGCAGTAGTAGCAGAAAGCGAAAGCGACGCGGAGAAAGAATCGTTGTCCTCTTCCTCCTCCTCTCCGCGGTGAGAGAGAGGGAGAGAGCGTATAATAGTTTCTTTGAGTCAAATGTTTCATTCATTTCAAAGAAAAAGCTTTTACGAAAAACCTCACAAAACACACACGAAAAATGCGTCGAGCACTCACGAACGCGTTCGCGTCCTCGTCCTCTTTTTCTCAAAAGCACAGAGTAGCAGCGGCAGCGGCGGCAGTTAATGCATCGTCGTCGTCAGTTTCTTTCGTTGACGGTACGAGCGGCAACGGGGTAGGATTCGCGCGCGCGAGGAAGAGGGACGTTTTTAGGGAGAATGTGCGATCGATGCACGGGACGAATTACGCGCGAAAGAACGACGGATATATCGACTGGAGGACGGGGACCGCGTGGGATTCATCGAGACGAAAAAGTGAAAAGGATGTCGTTACTGTTGTAGATGATGATGACGGTATGAGTGTGACGAGCAAAAGTGTGAAATCGACGCCTCCGCCGAGGGTGATTTCAGTGCGAGATTTCTCGAGCGAGATGTGGACGAACGCGAGAGGTTCAGGAGGTAAAGGAGGTAAAGATACCAGCAGCGACGACGACGAAGAAGAAGATCCACAATCGACGATCGATGACATCGATTCAGGGAGGAAAATGATGAAAGATTGGACGCCGCGCGAAACGTTGGAGTTCATCGAACGCGGCGCGACTGCGGAAGACCCGAGAGATTTCATGGACGACGAGACGATTCGAGAGTACGAGGCGATGAAACGGAGGATCGACGAAGCACCGGCGAAACAGAAACGGTTTTTGTTGAATCAGGCGTTGAAAGGGCGCGTCTTTTCGAACGTTCAAGACGAGGAGGATCGGGAGAGAGAGGCGCTGGTGAAGTCGTTGAAACAAAAAGTCATCGACGTGAATAGGACGTGTAAAGTGACGAAAGGGGGCGGATTGATGAACTTTACCGCCATGGTGGTCGTCGGGAACGGTCGAGGCGTCGTTGGGTTCGCGACTGGTAAAGCCAACGAGGTTGGCCCGGCGATTGAAAAAGCGACCAAGAAAGCGGCGAGGAGTCTGACCTTTGTCGAACGGTTTGAAAATCACACGATTTTTCACGAATTGCACGGAAAATGCGGTAAAACGAGAGTGAAGATGATGCCGAGTAACTCAGGGAGTGGGAGACGGTGTAACGATATCATCGACGCTATTTGTGAGTTAGCTGGAATTAGAGATTTGAAGGCGAAAGTGCACGGGAGTCATCACCCGCACAACACCGTTCGAGCGGTGTTCGAGGCGTTGGCGAGCATGCAAAGTCCCGGGTCAGTCGCCGCGAGAAGAGGCATGAAGGTGTTCCAGGTTTAATACTACTAATACTCGCGTTTTATTCGTGTTACGCGCACAGAGTTCGTTTCAAACACCTTTTCCATGATGATGTTCTTTGCGTCGAGAAGTCGATTATTCAGAGTTGTTTTTCCTCACTTTCTTAACGAACGAATCCAATCTTTCAACGAGAACTCTCTCTGCTAAATGTGCCAGCACGAGGCACGGCGAGAACGACGACGTCTCATCATCTTTGCGACGATATAATAGCGAAAATGACCTCCTCTTCCTCCTTTTCGTTCCTCTTCCTCGAGGACCACGAAGACGTCGTCGCCGTCGTCCAAAACTGTTCTTTGCTTTGCGTGTCTCTCCCGAACGCGTACGAACGGAAAACGCGAGGAACGGTTTGGATGACCACGCACGCGCTGTGCTTTGAACCCAAAAACGACTCCGATAAAGACGAAGATAAAGAGCCTGGATCGAGGACGACGAGAACGAGAACGAGTGCACTGGCACAAGTGTTCGGGGAATCCCCGGGAGGAACGAAAAGGAGCGAACGAGTTGAAGGAAAAGAAGCAAAAATTGTGAAAATCAAATACGAAGACGCGATTGGACCTTCGATTGACACGTCGAGAGTGGAACGGAATGCCGTGGATATTTCGACGGCGAAAGCAGTTTTGATCTGTGGGAACGAGAGGAGAGAAATCGTGAGAGATGAAACGATCGTTTGGAGAATTACGATGGAAGAAGAGGAAGACGGGGAGGAGAGCATCGAGCAGCGGTTGCGAACGCCGGCGAATAAGCTGTTGAACATTTCGAAGCAGAAAAACAGGCAGACAAAGTGCGAACAGCTGGCGTTTTTATCTCGGCAAAGGGAAGGTAATTTACGATTCGATGAGAAGAATCTGAGGGTGAAAGGGGAGACGAGTCGATTTGATGCACCCGCGGCGAAGATTTCGCCGTTGGTGAGAAGAGCCGGGAGAGTTCGAGTGACGGATGCGCATTTGTATTTTCAACCTTTGATTGTGAGAGATAGCAAAGCGAAGAAAAATATAGCGAATTGGGTGGCTTTGAAAGACGTCGTCGCGGTCGCTCGCAGGCGGTACGCGTCGAGACCAGTTGCTGTGGAGGTGTTTTACGAAGTGAGCGATGACGACGATGTTAGCAATAAATCGAAATCGACGATGATGCGCGGTTCGAGTGTTTTATTCGCGTTTCGTTCTGAATCCGCGCGAGAAGCTGTAATAGAGGCGCTTTTAAAGAACGAAATCGACGAGAGTGAAAGCGAAACGACAACTCTGTCGAGATTCTTGGACCCGACAAACGTCGAGGCAATTTCGAAAGTCACGAACGCGTGGAAAATCGGCGACGTGTCAAACTTTGAATACCTGATGTATTTGAACGCACTCTCCGGTCGCTCATTTCACGACGTGGCGCAGTATTTCGTTTTCCCTTGGATTTTGAAAGAGTACGGTGGTGAGAATGACAGTAATAACGGTTTCGATTCAGATAAACACAGCAGTAATAGTGCGAACATCGACGTCTCCGACGCCTCGGTGTACCGCGATTTATCGAAACCTATTGGCGCGTTGAATCCAGAGCGATTGAAATACTTCCAAGAGCGAATGAAACACATGGAAGACATGCAGAAGCGAAATCAGCACTCTCAAAAACCGTTCTTATACGGAACCCATTACTCTGCGCCGGGTTACGTCCTCTTCTACCTCCTTCGATGCGCGCCGAAGCACAATTTAAAGTTGCAAAACGGATCTTTCGATAAGCCCGATCGCTTGTTTAAATCTATATCGGAGACGTGGTCGTCGTGTTTAAACAACAACGCGGATTTAAAAGAACTCATACCGGAGTTTTACATACCGGAATGTTCCCGGAAGTTTCTTCGAAACAACTTGAAACTCAATCTCGGCCACCGCGCGTCCGCGCCCCACTCGAAAATCGACGATGTGGTTTTACCTCAATGGGCAAAAAACGACCCCGTTCGATTTACATCGATCAACCGAAAAGCGTTAGAATCCGAAACCACGAGTGTTCATTTACACGAGTGGATTGATTTAATCTTTGGCGTGTTCCAGAACGATTGTAAAAACAAAATGAACTCTTTCCACCCTTTAACGTACGAAGGCGAGATTAACGTAGACGACGCGGCATCGATCGACGAACAGATGAGTTTGGAAACGCAGATTAACGAGTTTGGGCAGACGCCGAAGAGAATCTTCGGTGATGTGCATGCAAAGAGGAGGCGCGAGGCTTGGAGGCGATGGAAAGACGATGGCGCTGTCGGTGCCAAGCGGAAGACGAATAGAAAAAGCCAATCGATGATTTCTCAACTAGAGTACGAGAATTTAGGAACGACGACAGAAGATAACGACGACGACGACGACAACAACGATGAGGACGAAATGGTCACGCCAATACCAATGGATATTCGCGCGAGTGTTATCGATACTATCCGTCTCGTTTCGAGGAGAGCAGACGATTATTTATTTGTCGGAGACGATGATGAAGAAGACGCCGCCACGAATGGCATCGAGGCGCTGAAGTTGAACGATTCGCCTTCACGAAGAGCCGCGTCGCCAAGTAATAACATGCTGGAACGTTCATTCAGCGACGCGCACGGAATTGACACTTCTCTCGATAAGCAGATCGAATCTGTCGTTCTAGGAAACTTTAGGGCGCCGAAACCTTCGGATGGTGATGGTGCTGACGGTTCGCACGTGGTGAAGAAATGGTCGAGGAGGACGCACAACGGCGCGGTGACTGCGTTGGAATGTTTTGCAGATTCGAACGTCGCGTATTCAACTGGTTCGGACGGATTTGTACGCATCATCGATATGAAGAACGGACATACCATTCGTGCTGTCCCAGCGTCATCGTCGACGATTACAAATTTAGCGGTGTTGCGACAAAGCGTTGTCGCCTCTGACGCGCGCCGTCTCCCGATTGCGTTGTATTCCACATCCAATGGCAATCTTTTTGCGTATAACGGCGAGTACGGGTCTGTCGACCGCGTTAGTTCAACCAATTTGACACCAATAACTGCTATTAAAGTTCCCTCGATGTCGACTGAACAAGGCCGTGCGGTTACTTCCCACGCCAACGGCGCGATTGCGCTTCGCGACATCGAGAAACGCGTTGAAGTCAGCGTGTTCGGTACGAACGAATTTTCCGGCGACGGTGCGAACGACGTACTCGTAGATCCACAGTGCCACATTATCGTGTCTGCGCACGATTCGGGCGTCGTCAAAGCATTCGATACGCGTTCGTCTGCTTTGAAATCGGTGTGGAAACAGAGCGTCGCGAGTCGAAGAAATATCGCCGCGAGATCGATTGCGTTTGCGCCGTTGGGCGACGGCTTAGGCGACGCGCTCGGATTTATCGTCGCCGTTGACGATTCTGGTCAGTGTTGCGCGTTAGAAACGAGAATGCGAGGGAGAATCGTCGCTGCCGCAGATACCACGACGACGTCGAGTTTTGCAAATGCCCTCGTTTCGGCAAATACCTCGTTGCGCGTGAACGTTGACGGCGAGAAGAACATCGTCTTATCTGGATTCGCACAAAACGTTTTCCGCGTGGGTAAAGAAGCTGGAGTTTTGAGAGACGAAAACGACTTCCGCGATTTAGAGTTACGGGATGACCACGATGATGATGAGAAGAAGAAACACAATTCTCCGTCTGAGCGAATATTTACCGCGGCGTGTTTCAAAACTGGATCGGACCGAGACGTCTTCGTTGGCGCCGCTAACGGCGAAGTGAGCGCGTACGCGCATCGGTCGTCGCACATAGAATAGAAGAAGTAGTTTTATAATAACAGTACATTTTAGATAGTAAAAGAGCAAATCTATGAGCACATCTATTCTTCGGCATCTTCAAACCTCATCCGATCCTCCTCGCTTATCACCAACTTCCTCTCGAACTCATCCAACTTCTCCCCGAACCCGGCTTCTCGTATCGCCTTCTCGCTCGTAAAATACTCCTCCTCGAGAAACGACAACGTCTCCGCGGTAACCATCCCATTTGCGCCGAAAAACATCGGATCGTCGTTCTCGTCGTTCTCGTTCTCGTCCTCCGTGTCCGGATTTAACGTAGCGCACTCGTTCATGCGTTCAAACATCTCCTCTAATACCATTCTCTCTTCTTCTTCTTCTTCTTCTTTACCTTCTTCGTCATCTGACATCAATGGAAAAATCCGCACTTCCGTCGCCGGTTCCTCGAACGAGTCGTCTTCCTCGTCCTCGTCGCTTCGTTCGATGGCGTTTCGTACAATTAAAGGATCCAACTCGCCCTCCACTTGCAAATACAAACACTTCTCCCCAACCTTCTTTTCCTCCTTCTTTTCCTCCTCCGGGGACGCGTGCACCACCAACGACTCTATCGCGTGCACGCAAACGCTTTTGAAGTATATTTGGAACACTTTCCACGACGTTTCTTCTTTATCGTCGTCTTCTCGAGAGAACAGTACACGCTCGGAAGTGAACGAAAGGAACCCGTCGACGGCTTCGTTTCCGATTCGAATGGACACTTTGTTCTTGAAAGTATGAACGAGCGTTTCGTCCTGAGAACGAAGTGCATCGTTCTCGACGACTCGAACGCCACTTTTACTCTTTCTCTCTGAATAAGAGGAGGAAAACATACGCGTGCGTAAGTGTGCGTAAGTGTGTGTGTGTGTGATATTTCTGAGGATGCTTTTGGTGTTGCTGCTTTATTACAAATCTTTCGCGAAGGCGCCGGAATAGACGTACTTGGCGTGTTTCTCCATTCGCGTCCAAATCAACTTCGATTGCATGTAGAACCTTTGTTTGAAGGTTTTGAGCTCGGGAGGGAGTTTATGCTCGGCGTCGATTTTTCTTTCTCTTTCTCGCGAGGAGGAGGACGACGACGAGGGCGTCGGCGTCCCGTGCGGGGGCGGGAAGAGGCGGCGTTGGCGTCCCGCGAAGACACCGCTTTCTTCTTTTTCGGACGAAGAAGCGCTTTTACTACTACCGCTCGTCGTCGTTCTATTTCTCTTTCTATCGATCTCGTTTTCGTCTGGTTTCTCGCGCAAAGCGACGATAAAATCGTCTTTATCCTCTTTCGCATCCGTTACGCCTCGTCGCCGTCGCTCTTCTCTTCTTCTTTGATCTCCGTTATTAGTTTCCGCGTCGTCGTCGTCATCGTTCTTGTTCAGGACGCGTTCGCTCACTAGAATCTCCAACCCGCGACATCGAGGTAACTCTTCTTCTTCTTCTTCTTCAAATGTTTTCCTCCTCTCGCTTTGCGAGAGACTCTTGGCGCTTCCGTACCCTACGCAGGCGAATTTCCACCCGACATTTTCATCTCCGTTCCTCCTCCTTCCCAACGCGTTCATTTTCGCTTTCTCATTTTCGTCGTCCTCGTGGTCGTCCTCCCAACTCCCGTCGTCTCGCTCTCGAAACGGCACGCCTAAGCACACCGCCGGCGCACCGGCGTCGCGCCGTTTTGAAGAATCCGCCAAAACGCCCACGCAGGATCTTCGCATTCTTTGTATCTCTTTCTCTCTCTCGTTCTCTTTCGTCGAGGATGCTCAAGTGTTGTTCACAAAGCCCTTTGAAGTCTTTTATTTGTTCTCTCCGTTGCTGCTGCTTTTCGTCCTCGCGTGCTCTGTTTCAAACGAATACGCGCGCGAAAGTGACGATTTTTACACCCCTAAAAATGAGGTGTCTCTGCCCTCTCTTTACTCTGTTCTCGTTGCGAGACGCGACGCGACGACAATGCGAGTAAAAGTTCGTTTGATTCGTTGAGTATGTGATGTACATGTGTATGTTTACAGAGGACTATGAAAGAGAGCTAATGTTGAGTACGCATGTGGTATTGTAAACTACCCAATTGACGATAACTCTTCTCGCACTCATGGCACTCGTACGGTTTCTCGTTCGTGTGAATACGCATGTGCGTTTTCAAATTACCAGATTGAGTAAAACGCTTCTCGCACACATCACATTCA
>ENA-OWPI01000094-OWPI01000094.1-marine-metagenome-genome-assembly--contig:-NODE-94-length-125960-cov-4.484982_pt1 | contig 125960 bp, 109 predicted proteins | sample MGYA00238138_ERZ651775 | MGnify/ENA primary metagenome ERZ651775 (study PRJEB26906, sample SAMN06265043) | marine metagenome | isolation source: Helgoland LTER site | place: Germany:Helgoland, sampling... | reverse complement strand
CAACCCTCCTGTGCGTATGCCAGCAGATCAGCATCATGACAGACATTGACCATCTAAAGGATTACCACGTCAGGGGGCGTAAATTTGACTGAACATCAGCAATTACCACACTTGACCGTTCTTCAGAAAATGTGGTTTATTTTCCTTATCTTCATTTTGTTCTTAAAACTTTTGATTGGTTAAGACTGCCTGAGAAGCCTATTAAGTCGAATCAGGTTACACCTACTTTACAGCCCACCACACCCTGAAAAGTCTGACTACAGCTATATATCCCTGTAGCGGGGCCATGGTCATCTGCCGCGGTGAGGGGCTTAGCTTTATAAATGTAAATTTTACCCCGACCCCATTTATACGCCGCTGTGAGTTTAAGCCGTCATCGCACCGTCGATAACAAACTCCGAACCACTGCAGTAACTGCTTTCGTCGGAAGCCAGGAACAGGGCCAGGTTTGCGACCTCCGAGGCATCTGCATAGTGACCCATGGGAATCCGCTCGCGTATGCTTTCGTTGATGCCTTTACGGCTGAATTCGTCGACCATCTTGGTTTCGATGATTCCGGGGTGAATGGAATTAACCCGGATGCCATAGGGTGACAACTCCTGCGCTGCGCTTTTGGTCATGCCGCGCACAGCCCATTTGCTGGCGCCGTAGGCAAAGGCGCCGCCTGCGCCGCGCAACCCGGCGATGGACGAGATGTTGATGATAGAGCCTGATTTCTGCCGGATCATGATGGCGGTGACGGCCTGCAGACCCAGAAACACGCCGGTCTGATTAATCGCAATTGTGCGGTCCCAGAGCGCCCGCTCGGTGTCGGCCAAACCCACCATATGGAAGATGCCCGCGTTGTTGATGAGCACGTCCAGATGCCCCTGTTCGTTTTCAATACGGCTGACAATTGCCGCCCAAGCATCGCTGTCAGTAACATCGTGTTCAATAAATGTCGCGCCAATTTCAGCGGCGGTCGCTAGACCTTCATCGACCAAAACATCAGTCAGGTAGACCTCTGCGCCTTCTGCGCGAAATCGTTTGCCTTCTGCTGCGCCTTGCCCACGTGCCCCGCCAGTAATCAATGCAACCTTGCCGTCCAGACGTCCCATCTTTTGCTTCCTTTTGCTGATCGTTGAAGGTGCCACTAGTAAGCCACATTTAGTCAAAATCGGTCAAGACAGGAAAGAATAAAGTAACCTTTCACATCCAGTACTGTGCCTACGACGCCTTATCAGAACCAAGCCGCAAGATTGAGGCTACATCGCTTAAAAACGAAAAACGCTCGTTACGCTTGCTACCGGCTAAAACCTATAGACGATTCATTCGAACAAATTATGACGCGTAATTCCATTTATAGAAGGATTGCTGTAAAACTAATGACTTAATCGTATTTAACAGAGAAAAATTATGGCTATCTCTTTGTTCAGTTTTGTTCCTATTATTACCGGTATATTAGCTACCTATTTTGTAATCGCTTTGGCGGGAACCCGGTTTGAGATAAAGGGTGTGGTCGGTCCCTATTTTGGCGCCTTAGCAATTATGTTTGGATTGTTTGCGAGTTTAATGGCGGGAGATACCTGGCGGGAGACTGCTAAAGCTAAATCGCTAGTTGCTCAAGAATTTAACGCGTTAAGCGCAATCAATTCATTGTCTGACAGCTACGGTGAGGGGGCGGCAAGAATCAGAGAGTTGACAAAGCGTTACGCAGAACAAGACATCGCAACAGACAAACTGCAGACAACCAAAGATCAGATTACATTTACGGAGTTACCCGCCTTAGTTGATCTGCAGAGCTTTATCATCAATGACGAATCTGGCACCGCATTTTTGAAGAGCAGATTGTTTCTTCATATCGATGCTTTGAGAGATTTAAGGCTCCAAAGACTCGAAATAAAGAGGAACCATAGCGGGCCTCGAAAGCTAGCAATGCTTATTTTACTGGGCACTCTGACTCAGATTGCGATTGCGATGTGCCATGCGGGCAACAAGTCAGCGGCGATGTACACGGTTGGCCTCTTTACGCTCGCATTTGGTCTCGTGATTCATTTCGTGACGGTCTTTGATAGCCCCGAGAATTTCGAACAAATTGTAGACTTTTCTATACTGCTAGAGATCCCTTAGTTAAGTCTACGTTCGCCTGATAATGACTTTGCCCTAATGCTGAGGCCTTTCATCATGGCATGAAAAGCCCAGCATCACTTCTCTTCCATCACCCAGACGCCATTCCAGTCGTCGCCAGGCGGGTGGGCTTGCATGTAATCACACCGCTCCATGTAAATAGAAGACAAGTGATCATGTTGGTTGAGCACCACGGCTTTCTGGAACTCAGCCTTGGCTTTACTCCATTGTTGATTCTGATACAAATCTCGGCCGCCCTTGAACAAACCCAAGACGTCCTGGATATGAGGAAAGCTTTCATCGGTGTGGTAATCGAGAATCTCATGAATCTTGACAGGCTCTGTCTTACCCTTAACGACCACCAGATCAATTTCTCTGGAGCGATAGGTGCCGCGCAATTTACTGTAGGTTTGATCACTGATCAATATTCTTGCTCGATATTGCTTACAAGCACTCTCCAACCGCGCAGCCAGGTTCACGCCGTCTCCTATCATGGTGTAGTCCATTCGCTTTAAGGAGCCAATGTTGCCGCTAACTACGGTATCCGTGTTCAAACCAATACCGATATCTACTCGCCCCAGGCCCTGGACTCGACGTACGTCATTCCACTTCCACAGCTCCTTGATCATCGACACCGCCGTTCGCACTGCCCGATCTTCATCGTCACCATGGGAAACCGGCAAGCCGAAGCCAGCCATAATGGCGTCGCCGATAAACTTGTCCAGCATGCCTCCTTCATTCTGCAGACATTCCACCATCAGGGTGAAATACTCGTTCAACAAGCCAACAGTACCCTGCGCACCCAATGATTCTGTCAGGGGCGTAAACCCACGAATATCTGAAAATAAAACGGTAGCGACGCCGGATGTACCACCCAGACTATCCTCTTCCCCACCCATCAATCGGTCCGCGAGGCTCGGGTCCATGTAACGCGACATCATCGACTTCATGCGCTTTTCAGTGCTGATATCTTCCAGCATGACGAGGGAACCTATCTTTTCCTTGTCTTCATTCATCAAGGGTTGGAAGCTGGCATTAACCGATATCAATTCTTTATTAACCGACAGTTCAGCATCCACAACATGCTGTATTTTCAACGTCTCTTCGGCTGCATTAATTTTTTCCAGCACCCACCCATTACTCAGACTGAAGAGGTCGGTCGCAGTCTTGTTAATGATCCAATCTTCGCTCACTCCAAGAATATTCAACGCATTTTGATTACAGGTTTTGATCAACTGGTCTTCATCAAAGGTAATCATGCCATTCGGCATGCTCTGCAGAATGCTCTCGTTGTAGTTCTGCATGGTTTGCACTTCACTAAACAATTTGGCATTTTCAAGGGCAATAGAGACCTGCGCGGTAAATGCGGTCAAGCGTTGCTCATCCTCCTCGTTAAACGCGCCACCACGCTTATTCAGCACTTGAGTGACGCCAATTTTCTTGCCCGACTTATTAATCACAGGAATACAAAGCATGGAGCTGGTGAAAAAATTATTTTGCTTGTCCGACGCAGGGTTAAAACGGAGATCAGCGTAGGCATGAGGTATATTGATAGTCTCGCCAGTGGTGAAAACAGCACCGGCAATACCCGCCGTGTTTGGAAAGCTAATACCGCCTGCGGGCAAACCATCACCAACCAACAAGGTAAGCAGACCCGTTTTTTCGTCATTGAGAAACACCGATGAGCGCTCCGCATTCAGCATGCGGGTAGCCTCCTGCATGACCTTGTTGAGAAGCTCAACAATATCAATTTCCGAGGTTACATCAGCGATCATATCGAGGAACTCCATTTCCTTGACTGTGTTGCGCTGCATTTGCTCTATCAACTGATGACTTTGCAATGCAATTGAGGCCTGGGTGGTAATGGATTCCAGCAAAGCAAGATCATCTTCGTTAAATTCGCCCTCAATCTTATTGAGCACCTGAGTCACACCAATGACTTCACCACGAACCGTCAATAGCGGCACACACAAGATACTCTTGGTCACAAAATCAGTCTTCTCATCCACATCTTTATTAAACCGGGAGTCTGCATAAGCATCAGTGACGATTTCACTTTTATTTTGAGTGAACACGTGGCCCGCAATACCCCGATCATTGAGCACTCTGATCTCTCGCTTAAAAATACCTTGGGCTATACGTGAATACAGCTCGCCAGTCGTCGGATCATTGAGGAATAACGTACCGCGTTCGGCACCTATCTCTTGCGTGCTGATCGCAACCAACTCCGCGAGAATTTCATCGAGAGAGGTCAGTCCAGAAACTTTCCTGGACACATCCAGAAGAAATTCAGCGCGGCGTAACTGCTCCACTGGATCTAATGAAAGGCGCTTGGTGGTAGTGTTTGAAGGTGTCTCACTCATTGCAGGGTATCCATCTGTTCACGCATTGAAATGACTGTTAATTTGAGCTGGGTATTTTCCGCCGTTAAACGTGCGGTCGCCTGGTTAATAGCGATCTCTTGGTCTACGGCGGCTTCATCCGCTGCGTCACGAAGAGCCTGTACGGCCCCTTGAAGCATGCGAATCTCATCATTGGTACTCGCTCGAGTCTCTTGCACTCGTCTTTCAAGTTCTTGCTGGCTTAACTCCAGCGCCTCGCGCAGACGCTGCGCAGTCTCCTGAACAGCTTTTTTGTCTTGATATTCCTCGGCTCTGGCCGCCTGCACAGCAGTGTCACGATCCAGATAGGATAACTCCAACTGGTCTCGCAAGGCCCGTACAGTACTTTCTAACCCGTTGATTTCAAGCCGATTGCTTAAAACCGCTTGCTGAACCTCGACGTCCTTCTGCTGATTCGTCAGTGTCATCTGCTCACGCAGCGATTGCGCCAATGCCTGGAGGACTTTTATTTCCATACTGGACGCAGCATGTGCAGCCTGAACAGCCTCGCTCATTTGGTGTTGTTGTGTCTCGAGTTGTTCTCTTAATGTTTGGACCGTTGATCTCAGCGTGAGAATTTCTTGCTGCGACTCCGCCGCGATTCGCTGCACCGCAGCGGTTGTTTTAATGCCCGCGAGTTCTAGCTCTACGCGCAAGGCCTGGGCAGTGGCCTTGAGCTGCTGGAGCTCGAGGTGAGATTCTGCACGTACTTTCTGGAGCGTTTGTTCCTCGCCATGGAGCCTTGCTTCCAGCTGCTCGCGCAGGCTTTGCACGGTGCCGCGAAGTTCGGCAAGTTCCCGTTGGGCATTCAGCATCTCAGCCTGGACGGCCTCAGTTTTTTCATTGCCCGCTAACTCTAACTGCAATCGTAAAGCCTGGATGGTGGCCTTGAGTTGCGACACCTCCTGACTGACTGCAACCTGATGCTGCTGAATAGCCTCTTCGCCCAGCTCGCTCGAACGCTCTAATTTAGTGCGTAAAGATTCGATGGTGGCTTGTAAATGACGCTTTTCTTTTAACAATAGATGGAGCTCGTCAACGCGCTCAACTTCCAGACTCACACTTGTCGCCTTTTCAATCTCGAATCCTTACCAGCTAAAGATCAATCCGATAGCCTAGTCCGGTCATGACCCAAGATCAAGCAGCCCAGCTGCCTACCTACTCACCTAAATCGTCAATCTTGTGCGTAGCTGACCGGACAGACACATCGATGGCGCGGATCTGCCCTCATCATCTGTATTCATCATCTGTGTACAACAAAATTCACTTTCCGTATACTCGGTCTTATCGCCATCCGAGATGGTGATTCTCAGGGCGGGGTGAAAGTCCCCACCGGCGGTAATCGTGAAAGCGTAGCCCGCGGGCGCCCTTGTAACAGACTATAACGTGTTACGAGGGGACAAGCAGACCTGGTGTGATTCCGGGGCCGACAGTTAAAGTCTGGTTATGAGAGTGAGGTCAATTGAACGCTGCGGTTAACCCTGCAGATCGTGTGAGATAGACGTCCTCGTTTGCCCTGTTGTTTAACTTAACATGAGAGGCAAGCAACAGATGACCACCTTCAATTCTGACTTTTCAGACACGACCAAACGTGATCGTGTCGCATTCATTCAGTCCTGTTGGCACCGCGATATCGTTGACGAATTACGTGATGCGTTTCGTCAGGAATTTGCGCAAATCGATACTCGCCAAGTAGACTTTTTTGAAGTCCCTGGCGCCTTTGAAATTCCTCTACGCGCCAAACTACTGGCGGAATCTAATAATTATGCTGGCATTGTCACGGCCGGCCTGGTCGTTGATGGCGGCATTTATCGGCATGAATTTGTCGCCAGTGCGGTGATTGATGGCTTAATGCGAGTCCAGCTGGATACGGGCGTACCGATCTTTTCAGCGGTATTAACGCCTCATGATTTCCTCAGCGAAGGCCAGCCTGAATTCTTCAAGCAGCATTTCAAGACCAAGGGTGCAGAGGCTGCACATGCTTGCGCGGCGACGCTGGGCGGGCTAGCGCCACAACAGGCTGCGATCTCTGCATGAGTGATTCGAAGGGCTAATGGTTTATTCGATCTCAAGTATTGTGCGGAAACGAGCTCAGTTGCTTGGAAAAACCGGCGAGACTTGGCTGAACGGTCTTGATGCCAGTCTTGCCACTCTGAGCGCACGCTGGAACCTGGCTTCGCTGGAACAACTGCCAGGAGGTTCAGAAAGCCTGGTTTTTTCCGTGATTTGTGACAGTGGCAAAAAAGCGGTATTGAAGCTGATGCTGCCCACCACAGATCCAGTACGCCCCGAGACGCTCGCCTTAAAGCTAGCCGGCGGCCACGGCTACGCACAGCTGCTGGAGTCTGCCGATGAACATGATGCTTTACTGCTGGAACAACTTGGTCAACCCATCGGAGAGCTGGATTTATCCATTGACCAGCAACTGCCACTGATTTGCAGCGCACTCGCCGAGAGCTGGGATGCACCGGTCGACCCAGGACTATCGAGCGGCATCAATAAAGCCGACTGGCTAGAAGCACATTTCAGCAACACACCAAAGAGACTAACGATTTCACCGAGGCCAGAACTCATCAACGGCTGCCTCGACTATCTGCACCAACGCCGTCAAGCCTGGCGACCCGAAACATTCTGCCTTGTCCATGGCGATGCGCATGAACACAATGCCCTACTGCTAACTAACGACAAAGCTATGCGGAAATGCAAATTGGTAGATCCCGACGGCCTACTCTTCGAGCCCGCCTATGATCTTGGTATCCTGATGCGTAACTGGCATGAACAATACCAGCACCCGCAGGCAGCTACCATCGCCCAAAAACGCTGTGAGTTACTGGCGTCTATCACTGGGGTCGATGCAGTTGCCATTTGGCAATGGGGCGTTATTGAAATAGCATCGACGGGCCTGCATTTGGCTGAACTCAACTATGAATTGCTCGGCCAAGCCTATCTCGACATTGCGGAGACGTTGCTGAGCAGCGACTAGCGCACCTCAGGAAACAGTCAAAATCTATACTGGACGTCCTTAGACACCCAAGGCGGCCTGGACCCACTTCGTCTAGGCATGGAGTCAAGCAAGGGGCATTGCCCGCGAGGTCATTAGCATTTCAGATTTCAAACAAAACGGGCTCATGTTTCGCCTGCCAAATACGGGAGGGGTAAAGTCACGAGTTCATGCATTGACCTCGCCTTACCGACGATAGTGAAGCTTCGAGTCTTACCCTACAGGCCACACAAATTCGCTTGTTTTGGGGCGGATGCCTGGCAACTCATCAGTGGCTATAGGGTCAATCCTCCTGAGGCTTGTGGAACTCGACGCGAAGCGGGTGATTATGTTCACCCAAGGCGGCGAGCTTGAGGGTCACAGGTACATCGCTGGAAGTCACGGCGCCACGGCCAAGCGCCTCGACAACACCAGCAGGGGTCTCAATCTTTCGATAGCGATTCTGTGGGTGGTGCTGCAGATCATCAAGATCTGACAGGCGGCCGAAGGCGATACGGGCATCATCCAGCAACTTGATCATATGGTCCCGAGTAAAACCGATAAAATATTGGCCTACAAGTTCATCAAGTGCCTGACGATGGGCAACCCGCGCGGCGTTATCCTGGAATCTTGAATCAGTTGCCAATCCAGCGTTTTGGAACACCTGCTCACACAAGGCCTGCCATTCTCGCTCATTTTGAATACTGATCAATACCGCTTTGCCGTCACTACAAGTAAAGGCGCCATAAGGTGCGATACTGGGATGTTTGAGCCCATGATTCGCTGGCGTGAAGTGACCATAGCGATGCTGCAGATAAGGTACATTCATCCAGTCAGCGGTCGAATGAAACAATGAAACATTGATCAGGCGTCCGGCGCGATCCGGATCGCGCTCGCGGGCAAACAGCGCCTGCAGAATCGATTGGTAGGCGGTCATGCCCGCGGAAATATCCGAGACTGATACCCCTACCCGAGTTAACTCCTCACCGATACCTGTAATCGAGCAAAGGCCGGTTTCTGCTTGAATCAGCAGATCGTAGGCTTTTTGCAGCTGGTACGGTCCTTCTTCGCCATAACCTGAAATCGAACAGATCACTAACGCAGGGTGCTGAACCCGCAATAATTCCGGATCAAACCCTAGCCGCGCCAGCGCTCCTGGGGCCAGGTTTTGAATAAACACATCGGCAGTCGCCAGCATGTTGCGCAGTAGGGCTTTGTCGTTATCATCACGCAGATCGAGCGTAACACTTTCCTTACCGGCATTGAGCCAGACGAAGTAAGCACTTTGACCGAGCACGAATTGGTCATAGCCACGGGCGAAATCCCCCTCAGGCCGCTCAATCTTGATGACCCTGGCGCCGGCCTCAGCTAACCGGCCAGACACATAGGGTGCGGCGACTGCCTGCTCGAGACTGACGACGGTAATACCACTAAGATCACCCATCAGATTTTTGACCCACCGCCACGATCACGATAAGCCACCTACCAGCGCCGGCAGGGCGAGCCTTGACCAGTGGATCAGACCACCGGGAATGTTAGCGACGCGATCAAAGCCCGCAGCTAATAATATCTGTGTTGCCATCGCCGATCGTTTACCTGACTGGCAAACAGTGACTATGGGCTTATCCGTATTAATTTCCTTGATTCGCGCACGCAATTCGTCCAGCGGGATCAATGTCGCCCCGTCAATGTGTCCGAGCTCGCCAACGTATTCCGGCTTTGACCTGACATCCAACACATACAGGTCCTGCAGATGACGCGCCACCCAATCCGGTTCTAATTCAGGAATGCCGGCAAAGGTCACCGTCACCGGCCCCCAAGATACCTGGCCCTGAACAAAATCTTCGCCAGGCTCACCACACTTCAGGTTAGCGGGCAGTGCGATCTCCAGCAATTTCGGATGCGGCAGACCGAGGTTTTGCATATAGCCGACGAAATCTTCTTCCCGAGCGTCGCCACCAATTCTGGGGTTGTAGCGCTTTTCTTCCGCCACCGTGGAGACAGTGCGACCCAGATAGTCATGTCCCGGGTAGATCAGACAAGCATCGGGCAAGGAGAATATTTTTTCGCGAATACTGTGCCACATGGTGTGTACGTCACCGGACTGGAAGTCTGTTCTGCCGGCCCCGCGAATCATCAGGCAATCACCAGTAAATGCCATAGCCTTGTCACTCGTGACATAGGTCAGACAACCATTGGTATGACCCGGGGTGGTCCTAACCGTTAGCGCGTAGTTACCGAAACTCAGGACCATGCCATCAGTCGCCTCAATGTCGACGCCCTGTGCATGATACTCGCCAGACAAAACGATAGGCGCGTTGAAGGCCTCCTTGAGTCGCCATGCGCCCGTCACGTGGTCGGCGTGCACGTGGGTATCAAGGCTATACTTAACCTTCAGATTTAGCTCCCGCAGCAATGCGGTATCGCGGCCATGTTGCTCAAACACAGAGTCAATGACAACGGCTTCGCGGCTGGCCTCGCAGCCTAATATGTAGGTATACGTCGACGAAACGGCATCAAATAATTGGCGAAATATCATAAATTTCAGGCTAATTTTTGGTGGAAAGTTTTATTATCTTAGCACTCCTGACTGGTCATCGAACATTGATATCGATACCACTTTCACCGGATTGTGCCTATATCGACGGGCGCTCAAACCACGATTATAATCGCATCTGGCCTGCCCCAGGCTCCGACTCACGCAGGCTATTCACCCAGCACTCTTCAGGCAGGATCTGAATCCCATGGCCCGGGTCTCGAAGTTCAATCGCCCGTTCCATGCTACGACCGAAAGTCGCATGAATCCATTCAGGACTAGACCACTCACCGATGACCAAGTCGTTGGTCTCTCGAGTGGATGACTGATCAATCGCACCACTCATTTCACTGGCCGCGTTTGGTGGTTCTGGCGTCAGCTTTCTTGCCACGCTATTCTCTTCAGTCATTCGCACCGCGCGCGGACACGCGGCGCTAGAATAATATTAACCGTTGCTTGGCCACGCAGTGACGAAATCCGCCACCGCAAGGTTCGGTAACACACGTGACTTGCTCTGCACTTCACCGATGTAGAGATAACCAATAAGGCGTTCATGAGCCTGCAACCCCAGCCCCTGACGAACCACGTCATGATAAGCCATCGCACCGGTGCGCCACATGGCACCCAGACCCATGGCGTGGGCCGCCACCAACAAGTTCTGGGCGGCGGCACCGGCAGATAGCAGCTGTTCTAGCTCTGGTACCTTGGGGTGCTCCGTCAATGTCGCCACGACTACAATGACCAACGGCGCCCGCAACGGTTTTGCTTGGGCCCGCTGACACTGTATTTCGGTCATCTCAGGCACATCCGCTCGCTGGGCCTTAAGGAACAGCTCGCCAAGGGCCAGGCGCGCATCACCACTGATGGTCAGGAACCGCCAAGGCCTCAACATGCCGTGATCCGGGGCCCGTAACGCGGCTTTAAACAAGTTGTCCAGCACCTCGGGGGCTGGCACTTCACCCACTAATCTGGCCGCAGATACTCGCTGCTGTAACGCCTCTAATGCATCCATTTATTGCTCAATCGCCTTTCATAAAAAAATTGGGTACTTTGCTTGACTAGGTTATGGGCTATTCTTCAACGTCCACGCCTGTACGATACGTGAATGCGAGCGACAGGCAAACCCTGGATTTTTTTGGCGGGTTATCTGGGTCGACGATTAGGCTGCAGCAAATTGAAATCTGCTACACTGGCACCGAATACTAAGCCCTGTGATGCCATGATTCACGATCAGCGACCCTACCGTTTAAAGAAACTCTACCTCTGGATTGAGCAGCGTTACGCCCAACAGTTTATCGCGCCTCAGCTCGCGAGCCTGGGCCCGGGCTTCCATCTGATGAAACCCTGGAATATTCGTCTGCATGGCGCGCACATCAGTGTTGGCAAGAACATTCATATCGTCACAGCCGATGACCGCAAGGTGTCTCTATCTACCTGGCAATTTGAAGACAACAGCGGGCATATCCGAATTGGTGACAACTGCCTGCTGTGTCCGGGCGTTCGAATCGATTCCGCGTCCGAAGTTCAGATCAATGATAATTGCATGCTCGCCGCGGGCAGTTACATCACTGATGCAGACTGGCATGATATTTACGATCGCACACGAGCGGTAGGCACAACGGCAAAGGTCCGACTCAACAGTAATGTCTGGGTCGGGGATGGCGCCATCATTTGTAAAGGTGTGACGATTGGCGAGAACAGCGTGATTGGTGCCGGCGCCGTCGTCACCCATGATATTCCTGCTAATGTCATTGCCGCCGGCAATCCAGCCCGAGTGGTCAAACACCTGGATCCGGCACGCACCTTGGTCACCCGCGCCAGCCTCTTTACCGACCCCGCCGCACTGGCACACCAGAATGATCAGATTGACCGCTATGTTTTGACGAAAAATTCACTGCTGAACTGGCTACGAACCTACTTCTTCCCCCGCCGCGGCGAGTAGGGAGGTCGGGCCGCGCAGGTCGGGCCGCGCAGGTCGGGCCGCGCAGCTCCAGCAGATCGAAAACTCAACCAACTACGGGGTGCTGACTACTGCCGCCAAAGCCTGACTTCAGAGGTGAGCACGTCGCTATGAGACCGGAACGGATTGATATCAATGCCCCCACGGCGGGTGAACCGCGCTTGGACGGTCAACTGCTCCGGCTTACAGTGATTCATAATATCGGTAAAGATTCGCTCACCAATTTGTTCCGCAAACTCCGGATGTTCCCGGAATGACACTAAATAGCTCAACAAACCAGAGTGACTAATATTACGCCCATGGTACTGAATCACGACGCTGGCATAATCTGGCTGGCCAGTCAGCGGGCAGAGTGACTTGAACAAATGGGTGTAAAGCGATTCTCGAACAATCGTATCGCTGACAAGTTTCAGGTGATCAGGATTCCAGGTGTACTCATTCATTTCAACATCAAGGTTATCCAGGGACTGCCCCACGAGGGCACCAATGCCATGTTGTTGAACCTGATCTGGCGAGAACAAGGTCACACTCACGGGACCTCTGGCTGCCAGGGTCAAGTCAGACTCCAGCGTATTGATGACCTCGGCCCGCCGGCTAAAATGGGTGCCCGAGTAGGAGCCCAGGTAGAGCTTAAGCGACTTTGACTCAATAATATTAATCGACTTGGCTGGCACTTGAAGCTGGGCCACCGCCACTTCCGGGCGACCGCGACTATTCAGCCAGCTGAATTCATAGGCATTCCAGACATCCACACCTCGAAACGGCAATGCATCAGGCGCAATCCCAAGCAGCTGCCGTTGCTGTTGACGGGGAATCGATTCCAATAGCGATGGTCGATAGGTTGTAATGTACTCTACGCTTTTGTTGTAGTGTCCCCCGGCTTGCTCTGGGACTACCATTTCATCGGCCATTAGCTTGATGCTCACACTTCATTCGATGGGGTATGTTCACGCTTCCGGCAGGACTTTGCAATGTTTCCAGACTCGCGGCATGGAATACCGTGTCACCGGTCGATATTCTAAACTTTTGCAGACTGGGTCCCTCAGCAGCTTTAAAAACCGTTATACTGCCCCTTTTTTAACAGGCCAGTAACGTGCTTCGATTTATCACCTGTATCATCCTCGGCGGAATTTTGCTGCCGACACTTGCTCATGCCAATATCCTCGAAGAAGTGGTCGTGACCGCCAATCGTGCGGACCAGACCATTGCTGAGGTGAACTCCAACATCGGCGTCATTTCAGCGGATGATCTCGCGCGCATCAATCCAACGCACATCAACGAGGCCATGCAACGAATCGCAGGCGCGTGGATCAGCCGGGGCAACGGCCAGGAACATCTGACCGCCCTTCGATCACCCGTACTGACAGGCGCAGGCGCCTGCGGGGCTTTTCTGATGGCCCAGGATGGGATTCCTTTGCGCGCCAGCGGCTTCTGTAACGTTAACCAACTGTTTGATGCCCACTCAGAGCATGCCGGTGGCATAGAGGTGATCAAGGGGCCTGCTAGCGTAGTCTATGGTGCCAACGCGATGCACGGCATGATCAACATTCGCACGCCAGCCATCGACGGCAGTTCTGGCGTAGGCCTTGAAGCCGGCCCGCACGACTACTACAGAACCTCGATCACCCTGGGCCAACCTACTTGGAGGTTGGACTTCAACGGTACCACCGACGGCGGCTACAAAGACGCATCTGGCTTCGACCAACAAAAGCTTTCTGCCAAGGCGCTCGGCCAATGGCTTGGCTTCAGTGCCACTACAGGATTATCTGTCACCAACCTGAATCAGGAAACATCAGGCTTTATTCAAGGGCCGCAGGCGTACAAAGACAAAAGCCTGGCGAAACAGAACCCTAATCCCGAGGCTTTCCGCGACAGCCGTAGCGCACGAGTCTACAGCCGTCTGGAGCGACCCCTAAAAGCCGGCAAACTGGTCCTGACGCCTTATGCTCGCGATACGAAGATGACATTTATCCAACACTTTTTGCCGGGCCAGGCATTGGAAGAGAATGCCCATACCAGCGTTGGAATCCAGAGCGCTTGGTACAAGGATCGCTGGACAGTGGGCGCTGATTTCGAGGTCACAGAGGGCGAGCTGCGAGAATATCAGCCCAACCCCACCACGGGCAGTGACTTCCTGGTAGCAACGATTCCTGCGGGCGAGCACTACAATTACCAAGTCGACGCCAACACGCAGGCCCTCTTCGCGCGCTATCAATGGCCCCTGACTGAAGCCACCAAACTCACCGCTGGTGCCCGCTGGGAACGCGTCCAATATGATTACGATAACCTGATGCTCACCGGTCGAACTCGAGATGACGGCACCGCGTGCGCGCGCGGTGGTTGTCGTTTCAACCGCCCTGCCGACCGCCAGGATACTTTCAGTAATCTTTCGCCACAGCTCGGACTGACCCACCTCATCACCGCCGAGCAACAACTCTACGCCAACCTTTCCAGAGGCTTTCGAGCGCCACAAACAAGCGAACTGTATCGACTCCAAGGTAGTCAGGAAGTGACCGATATTGATGTCGTGCAGCTCGACAGCCTGGAACTGGGTATCCGTGGCGGTGGGGCTGACTGGTCATATGATGCCAGTCTGTATGCCATGAAAAAGTCAAACTTCATTTTCCGCGACAGTGACCGCTTCAATGTTGACAACGCCAAGACGCGCCACCGCGGACTCGAACTGACCTTATCGAAGAGTCTGAGCGAGCAACTGACAACCAATATCTTCTGGAGCTACGCGCGCCACCAGTACGCGAATGAACCTGAACCGTTGGAGCGACAAATCAACGGCAACGATATTGATACGGCACCACGACAGATGGGTTCCGCGAATGTGCAATGGCAATTTAGTGAAGCTTATAGCGCCGAGCTCGAATGGGTTCATATGGGCAAGTATTACGAAGATCCTGAAAATCTGCAGCCATATCCAGGCCATGACTTGCTGAACCTAAGACTGTCACTGGCTATTAACAACGACTGGCAAGCCTATATCAGGGTCATCAACCTGACAGATACTCGCTATGCCGAGCGCGCAGATTTCGCCTTTGGCAATGATCGTTATTTTGTCGGCGAACCCGCCTCGCTGTACGCGGGATTTAAAGCAACCTTCTAGCCTGAGGCACTAACGCCGAGCGGACTCCACGTCCCTCGGCGACTGCCTTTTTCTCACCTTGAATCGATTTCTCGAACCCTTCCGTCGATCGAGCCTTAACAGCTCGCACCTTGTAGTTATTGCCTTTCATTTACAGGGGTCTGGGGCTATATTCCTCTCCTTAACCCGACAGCCAGCACTTGGCCACAAACATGAATCAGGCAAATGGAGTATTAGCGCTCTTTATTACCAACGAGTTGTTTGTCGTCGGTGACCATAACACGCCTGTGAGCGATACCGTTCAGGCTAGCACCATTACCGTGAGACACTCGTCATCAAGCTTCGATCCTTCAATAATTTGTTGATTAAAATCCCTAACTAAACAGAAAAAATTTGAGGCAAAAAAAATCAGCAACCGCCCGAGTAGACAAGATGCCGATCAATAAGACAATTCTGGGTTGGCGAGAATGGCTCGCTCTGCCAGACCTGAATATCGAGAAAATTATCGCTAAGGTGGATACCGGTGCGAAAACCTGTGCCTTACACGCTTTTTACATTGAAGAATTCGAAAGAGATAACCAGGCATGGGTAAGGTTCGGCCTGCACCCGAATCGTGATAGTCGTCGTCAGCACGTCGATTGTGAGGCACCGATCAAAGATCGACGAGATGTTACCGATTCCGGTGGTCACAGCGAAAATCGTTATGTCATCGACACCACTTTCGCACTGGCAGGCAAGAAGATCCTTGCCGAGGTGACACTCACCAATCGCGACAACATGCGCTATCGACTATTACTGGGCCGCAACGCACTACGCAGACGTTTTCTGGTTGACCCAGGTAGGTCTTATCTGCTGGGCAAAGAGCCACAGCCGGCCCTGACGAGTAATATTTTAATGTAGCCCTGCAACAAAGCAAAAATCTTGTGCCATTTCCGCCATTGCCCTTGACGAAAGGCACGAACCTCCCTAGAATTCGCGACTTCAAGTTTGCTGAGTGTCCCCATCGTCTAGAGGCCTAGGACACCTGGTTTTCATCCAGGCAACAGGGGTTCGACTCCCCTTGGGGACGCCATCAGCATTGATTGAGAGATTGGCCTTCGGGATCAATATCGACATCAAGTTCGGAAATGCTGGTACCGGGTTTAAATCCGGCTTTAACGTCTCAATCAGACGCTACTGTAAACTTGAAAGTGTTGTAGAATGTTGCAACGAAAATTGGCAGTTAGTTGTTTAGCGGGTGTAGCTCAGTTGGTAGAGCGCGACCTTGCCAAGGTCGAGGTCACGAGTTCGAGCCTCGTTACCCGCTCCAACAAGTCGAATGGTTAGTAACCCTTCACTTAAACGCTTAGATCCAATGGCCACTGTCGAATCTGACAGCTCAGCGCCAACCTCAGCGCCAAAGCTCCAGACTCAAAGCTCCAGAATAAGACTTCGACTTCGTCGCTCACTTCAATGACTCCGCTACGGGTTGTTCTGTGTCATAGCATATTGTCTGTTTAAACTGCGGCATAGTCATTTGGTTACCAGCCCCAGTTCGCGCATCGAATATCTTGTTGGCTAATCTGAATTGAAATGCTCACAGGTTTAGCGTCACCAAGCCGATCGCGGCAACTCCGACCAGCTGAGCTGAGCCGCCCACTATTACGCATCCACTTAGCCTGAATCCATTGATCCGCATCAATGTCGGTCGCCAGCACATCAGCCAGACTCCAAACATCAGAGTTAAGTGAGGCGATCAACATGCTCGGAGTTGAAAGAATCTTGGTGGCGTTAACACGAGATGAAGGCGCAGTTTTCGTCCTCGAAAAGGCCGCCATTCTCGCCAATGCTGCAGATGCCGAGCTTGAGGTCATTCATGTGGTCTACGAGAGCCTGGCAGATCTACCACTTCAGGCGATCGAAAAAGATCAAACGCTGAAGACGTTTATTCTCTCGGCTGGGGAAAGCTGGCTCGAAGACCAACTTGATAGCGTGCGCCACAAGGTCAAGTCTCTCGACTCCGCGACGCTTTGGCATAAAGATGAATGGCAGGGCATTCTTCATGCTGCAGAGGTCAGCCAGAGTGACCTGATCATCAAGGCGACCAATCTCGAAGAAGACAGAGCATTCTCCACTCGCACACCCCAGGACTGGAATCTACTGCGACACTCAACCATTCCCGTTATGTTGGTAAAACCCAGCGCTTGGGTCGAGGCGCCGATCATCATGGCGGCGATTGACGCACTGAACGAGGATCAGTTTGAGCTGAGCAAAAAAGTGCTGATTGAAGCAGATCAGCTAGCATCTATTCTGGGCGGCGAACTGGCTATCGTCTGCAGCTACCCGCTGCTAGAGCCCTGGGCCGGACAAGCAGCCGTGGGCATCAATTTTCAGCAACTGCGAGATGACATCGAGCGGGTGGCCCGCAAGGCCATTGCCAAGCTCACCGACGCGGCCAATGTTAGCTTCAATTACCTGTATATCGAGGAAGGCCGACCTGCCATGCGCCTACGCAGCCTCGCCGAAGAAACCCAGGCTGAGATATTGGTGATGGGTACCGTTGGCCGAACTGGTGTCAAAAGCTTCGTGATCGGCAACACCTCCGAGACGATCCTGCAATATACCCAGTGTGATGTGGTGGTCTTACGCTAAGACCATTGACAGTGCTGACCCACAACCACCAAACGCCCTACAGTTTGGAACGCACTCGACCCCTGGGGTAGCGCTATTACTTTCGCTCAGACCGCTGCTCAGGCCGCTCAGGCCTAGCCAACAAACGTGCCGCCAGCACCCCTGCCAATAGCCCGGATAGATGTCCTTCCCAGGAAACAAAACCATTCTGAGGCAGGACACCAAAAATCATGCCGCCGTAATAAAACAACATCATGCCACCGACTAACAGGCTACCCAGCCGTTTCTCATAAATTCCAATGGCCAACAGAAAACCCAAATAACCAAACACCAGGCCACTGGCGCCAATATGATACGCAGGTCGACCGAAGATCCATACGCCGAGTCCACCGACTATCACAATCAGCAGCGTCGCCTTGATGAACGCGCCTGTGCCGCGCAGCGCAACGAAGAAACCAAAAATCAGCAGCGGCACTGTGTTCATCAACAAATGGACTACATTGGCATGCAACAATGGCCAGATGAAGATACCCGATAAACCCTGCCAGTCACGGGGATAAATACCTAGTGCGTTGAAATTCATGCCATAAGCGCTATTAACGGCCTGTAGGGTCCAGATCAGGACGACGAGCCAGAAAACACGTCGCAAGCTGCCTAGCCATTGATTCACGACCAATCGAGGCAAGTTAATCCTGCATCACCTCATCCCGTTTCACCTCGTTGAGGTGTTGAATCAGTTTTTCAGCGGCAATCTGACGGATCTTCAGTCGATCGCTCGCATCAACTCCAAATCGCACCGCGAGCTCGGCAAAGTCTTGCTCTGACAGAGAGATTGACAATCGTGGACGTATCGGTCGGGCGTTCACTGCCAAACCCAACAACTGCCGTACCCGGTCTGTCGGATTAATACCCTGAGTCAGCGCTTCGAATCGAATCAACTGGTTCACATCATCCCCCACATCAAAGGCCACCTGCACGGCCTTAAGGGCACTTTTTTCTTTTTCCCACTTACCGCTGATCGACATTTATCCTCCTACTCACCCAGCCTTACCTTTGACCGGCTTTGATCCGGGCGAGCACCTGTTTGGCACTGGTTTTATCTTGAATCATACCGGCACTGCGGAGCTTTTCAGTCAGGCTTTCATCCATTGTCTCTGCCTGCACCGCCTCGGCGGCGCTCATTTGATCAAACTTTTCCTGTTGGCGTTGCTTGATTCGCGCCAGAGAATCACGAGCCGAGTGCATTTTTGAACTGCTGGCCGCGAAATTATCAGCAATTGCGGCACTGGCTTTTTGGACGCTCTCGGTGGTCTTGAGCATGCTCAACTGCCGTTCAAACTTTCGAATCTGGCGCTCAGTCTTTGACACTAGGGAGCGCAGATGCTCTACCTGACCGCTGAATGTGACCTGCACCTCACGCTGCTCCTCGAGATCCGTCTCTAACCCTGAGATTTTTTCTGATATTGATAATGCTAATGCTTCATCGCTCTGCTCGATGGCGCGCACCACAAATCCTTCATGTTCATCTATTTCATGATGCAGGCTCTGAATCTGTCGGCTGGCTTGCATTGCTTTGGCCATAACATCGGTCAGATCATACTTGGCTTTACGCAGATGCGTCTGGGCTTCACGGATTTCCTGCTCGAAGATACGGACAGCATTGGCATCCACCACCAGCTCACCCATTTCTCGAGCACCACCGCGAACCGCCGTCATGATTTTCTTTAAAATACTCATGCTATTGCTCCTCGTGATTTTGTCTGACCTAACGAATATATTCTTCCAAAACTGTGAGTGCCTCAGCGGCATTTTCAGTCAGTGTGATCAGTTCGTGGCAAATATCTTCAATGCTGGAATTCACAGATAGTGAGCCAAATACGACATATCGATTACCAATCTTTGAAAACGCTGACAACGGCATGGGAATATTCAGTTCAAGCATTTCTTCCAGCATCATGGCGCGCTTGGCGGTGATCACTTCATTGTCATTGAACAGATGGGTCATGCAGATAATCTGACTGTCAGTCACGGACAAAAATGCCGGAATCTCTTCATAGTCGCCCACGGTGATCTGCAACACACCGATCTCGCCGGGTATCGGTTGGCAGTCAAACTGATAACCAGCATAACCACTGAGATCTGTCAGGCGCAAAGCCAGATCCTGGGTATTCACAACGCCACTCCTTGGGCTCAGCGCCCAGCCAACGGACATAATATGTCACTCAGCCCGAAGTCTAGCGCGGCGACATAATATGTCAAGGTGAATCTACCCGCGGAATCACCCGAGGCCCACCGTTGATAAAAGGATTTCTACCGGCTGCATCAAGACACGCGCAGTTTGATGTTCGAACGCTATAATCAACCTATGGCTGATATCAATATTGAAAACTTTTACCGGCACATTGCGGTGGCATTAAACCTCCTTTATTCGAATTTTCCATCGAAGTTCGCCCTGTATGTCGACGAAGTTGCCGGCATCGATGAGCCGGACGAATATGGCCTGCATAGCCCACGATATACCTCTGGCTTTTTCGCATTGTTATGGCTGGAGGAGGAAGGTTATATGCGTTTTGCCGACACCATTCGAGAAGACGGTGTTGATCAGGCGTGCCTTACTCATAAGGCATTCCTAAAGTTAAGTGCGGCTTGCGATCCAATTTATGTGGACCCGACCCTGGACAACGCCAGCACGGTCTTGCCGCTCGAGCCCAGGGTAGGTCTCAGTCCGTCAGTGATTGAGGAACGTAAGCTGGTGATCAGTCAATTACGCCGAGCGCTGCGCAGTGGCTCGTCCCTTGCCGTCGACAAAGTCATTCAGCATATCCTGCACACTTAGGCTGATATCTGACATAACACTCACCTTCGAAACCCGTGATCACTGATGCCATAATCCTTCAGCACTGACCCAGCACTAACCCAGCACTGACCCGCGGCTATTTATGGCCACCTATGACTTGCCCCTCGCTTTGCTGGGCCAGACGGATACGCAAGCGCTCGCTCAAGCGCATCTCGTCAGCAAACACCGCCAAGGCCGCCGGATCGCACTGCGCCGGGCGCAGGTCGATGCACTCAAACTCCAACGGTATATCACACTTAATAGCTGTGATTTGGCGATACAACTGCAACTGCTGTCGGTGACTCTCCAGTGTCGCCGCGATTCTCTTCGCTCCGCGAATACTCGACTGCTCAACTTCCGACGTACGCGCCAGCAATTCGCTGAGTGAATCAAATGTCTGTAATAGTATTGCCGCCGTTTTCGCGCCGATACCCGGGGCACCGGGTATATTGTCGACACTGTCGCCCGCCAATGCCAGGTAGTCGGCCAACTGGTCGACCCGAACGCCAAACTTTTCTCTGATCCCTGCGGGTCCGGCGCGAGTATCCGCGGCAAAATCCCACAGTTCATCACCCGCTTCCAACAACTGGCCTAAATCCTTATCCCGGGTCAATATCACGACTCGACCGGCATTCATCAAGCCACGCCAAACTTGAGTGAGGCTGCCGATAATATCGTCGGCCTCGAAGGTCGGCAGCGCATAGTGCTGGATACCGAGCAATTCAGTGATCCGCTGACACTGTTGGAATTGATACAGCAGATTATCATCGGGCAATTCTCGATTAGCCTTGTAGGCTGGGAAAATGCCATTTCGAAAGCAGGTATTGAGACTCTCATCAAAGGCACAGGCCACATAATCCGGCTGGCGCTCGAGTAAATCCAGGAGAAAACTTGTGTAGCCGTGCACGGCATTGACCGGCTCATTCTTGTGATCGGTAAAACTCGGCGGTAAGGAAAAATAGGCGCGAAAGACATAAATCGATGCGTCCACCAGATGCAGGGTATCAGTCACGAGGCAGTAGCCGTTTCACGACCGCGCTGAAGCCCATAACGATCTCATTCTGAGCACAGACCTGACCGCGAACAAACACCATGGAGCGGGTCTTACGCATAACCTCTGCCTGGCAGGTCACTATCTGGCCGATTTCGGCGGCAGCAACAAACTCACTGTTGAAACTCACCGTGACACAGCTTTCCGCCTCATAGCCGTCGGTCGCCACCATACAAAGGCCATAGTCGGCGAAGGTCATAAGCACCCCGCCATGGACAATTTGATTAGCATTGCAGTGCTGCGCACCGGCCAGGAAGGCAAACTCGTAGGCATCGCCCTCACGTTTGAAATAGAAAGGACCAATATGATCTTCGGCCTGATCATAGCCCGAGTCGGTCTGGTAGCCTGCAGGAAACGTCATAAAACTAATCCGGTAATTGCGCGTAGGCGCTCAGTGTAGCAAAGTCCGCGCCGCCCTTCGGCATTCCAACAGCCAGGGCCTCGGCAAATTGTTGCGCCCGCACGGGTAGCCCCTGACTGATCAACCCACGTGCTTGGTCGCGAACCCACGCTTGCTGACGAGGGCGATCGAGATTGGCCGCATCGAAGTTATCGCTGCTGAGGCGAAACGGCAGGCCGGCTGCCTGACTGAAAATCCATTCCAGCGCCTGGGGCTTACCTTCGACCTGTTCGAATTGTTGTTGCCGATCAAAGTCTCTATCTGCCTGATACCAGTAACCATAGTCTTCCAGTTGTCGTCTTCGCGCTCCTGCCAGGCACCAGTGGGCCACTTCATGTAAGGCACTGGCAGCATAGTCAGCACGGAAGATTATTTGGTGCCAGGAATGGCCGGCGGTGGCGGGCAGATACAGAGGCTCGCTGCCTGCACCCACCAGCCGAGTCTGGTGGCTCGCTTGGAATTGCCCATTGAAGATATGGATAATCTGAGCTGCTGGGGTCACGCTGGCTCCTGCTCGCTCCCCGGCAAGCAGGCGACGCGTTGCAGTCGTGCATGATATGGCGCAGACAGATAAGGCTCACCGGCGAGTAGGTGCGCCAGGTACCAACTGGCTGGCTTCAGACCCGCCACTACATGTTCTGGATTAGCAATATAGGTCCAGGCTTGAAATACCCCTTGACTGGTTTGCACGGCCAATTGCGCCCGAGTGTAGAGATTCGGGTAACCCTCGAAAACATCCATCACGGTGATCTGATCCGCGTCGGTGAGGCGATAGATCACGCCTTCCACCACACTCGAGGCAGCAGCCACCATGACATTAGCTGATGCCGCACCGGGATATTTTTGGGAACGCTTATTAAAGGCCAACTCATAGCCTGACAATCGCCCGGCAAGGTGCAGATCAAAACCCATCTGCCGAGTTCTAACCCGGTCTGGATTCATATTGCTGCCATAGGCGAAGTAATAGCTGTGGGATAGGTTACTGATGTCGGTCAGCCCTTTTTAATCCAGTAGGTATACACCGAGTCGGTCTGCTCCTGATGGAGCAACTCGTGATTCAAAAACTTGCAATATTTGACAAAGTCCCAGGAAGTCGAGGGATCAGTCGCCACCACCTTGACGACGTCACCCGACGCCATATCCATCATCTTGTTGCGCACCACCATCAAGGGTTCGGGGCAACGCAAGCCGGTCGCGTCGATGTCATAATCTGCTTCTATTTCCATAGGGCACTTTATACACGGATTCCAGCGGCGCGCCTACCTCGATAAGACGCGCCTACCTCGATAAAGAGTGGCGCACACCCTGATAAACCGTAGCGCCGACCCTAGACAGGTATATTCAGCCTGACAATTGCATTCCAGCTATTTCGATTCCGCACGTGACCACGTATAATTTGTGTCATGAAATCTTTGTTTTCACCGGTAAATTCATGATCAGGGTTCTCATCGAACGAAACGTCGCGCCAGGTTTAGAACACTACTACGACGCGACAATCAAACGCACCGTGAGCAGTGTCGTCAAGGCCGAGGGCTGTCTGTCGGGTGAGTCACTGAAGGACCCGAGTAACCCGCGCCGGCGCATTGTCATGTCAAAGTGGCAATCCCGTGATGACTGGGACCGTTGGTTCTTCTCTGCTGAGCGGCGCCAGGTCATTGCCGAAATCACGCCCATGCTTGAAGGTACTGAAAAAATTACCCTGCTGGAACTGACTCACTAGATCATCCTTTCAGCCCTCCTGTCGCCTCATAATAGCTGACGCATCAAAACCGGTAACAATCCAGTGCGAGCACTCCTCGTCACCACAATCGACTCACCCAAAATACTCGCTGTGAATCAATCCTGGTTACCGAACCCAACACTGCGAAACAATTCACGTCCGGAGTTTTGATCAAACTTGAAACGGTACTTGAGAAAAACACCTTCAGCAGTGTAGTCACTGGCACTAAAATCCGGATCGCTAAAACCGGTAAAATTATAGCCCAGCGACATCCAAACATTGCGCGCCATGCTGTAACCCACCGAGACGCCGTAAGAGTAGTCAGCCACATCAGCCGCATAGCTGCTGTAACGCCCACTCTGGAAACCGATATCCCAACGCTTCCCCATGTCGTGTCGCACCTCTACGCCATACAGATCCGTGAAGCCGCGGAACTCATCTTGGTCGAAGTTATCCACCACATACTTCAAGCCATACTGAAAAGCGATTTGGGTATCCTCGCGCCACAGGAAATTAGCATTAAGATTGTTGACCACCTTTTGAGTTCGAGTGCTGAAGCCCAGCGTGGCCGTCGAACCATGGGATAGATCCAGACGATTGAACAGGCTCCAGCGGCTGTCTTGCGGCCGATAGACATACCCAAGCTGAACCCCCGTGAGCTCAGTCTCTGCGCTATCACTATCTGAAGTTTGGACATCGAGTCGGGCCAGTAGCTGCTGGCCTGCATCCAGGTCATGGATGACGTTGGTCGCCAAGTTCATCTTATCTTCGGTATCCGCAGTTCGATACTCTACCCGAGTCGCCCAGTCCCAAGCATCTTTCCTAAACTTAGAGCCAAATGTGACAGCGGTAAAGTCATTACCCTCCGGGCTCGCATAGACGGTGGTCACCGCCAACGCCGGCGGCGCTCTTGAATCCTTGATGGTCTGAGAGCGATCGACGCCGAAGTCAAAGCTCCAATTGTCGTTCATCTCCCAGCGTTGTTTGAGACCCGCAACCGCCGCCAGGCGCTGAGAATTTTCCTCGTCTTCGGCACTGACACTGGTGACCAACTCACCACCCTTCCACAAGCCGGCATTCATGCCAACACGGGTTTTCTGACTGTTCAACTCTTCGCCCCAGGAAAACTCCTGCTCGGCCTTCAAGGTGATCTTGTCGTTGAGTTTGTAATCAAGCCCCACCCGCAAGCGCTGCGGGAAGTTTGCCGCCTGGCCCTGGCCACCCAACGGGGTATCGGCGCTGGCATTCAAAGTGGTTTTACCGTCGGGCAGTCGATAGTTGCCGCCCAAGGTCAACTGATTAGACACCTGGTCTTGCCCACCAGCGTCGCTCACTGCCGTGCGCAGGCCGGCATTTACCGAGTACTCATCGGCCTTGTACTGCACGCCTACGGCAGCGACATCCTGGTTGCTGTCGTTCTGCAGGTTGGTTTCCCGGTACACATCACCGGTGATACTCATGTCTTGAGTCACGCCATAGGTTGATTCGGCACCGATCTTGCGGGTACCCGACTCAGCACCACTCTGCTGGCCCAGACCAAAACCGCCTTCTTGTTCGCGCACATAGCCCTTGGCTTCCAGATTTTCAGAACGATGAGTGATTTCTGCCAGCGCCGCCAAACCCGTAGTGCTTTCACCACCGAACTCACTGCGGCTGGCAGCAAACTCGGCACGCACCTCGGTATTATCGTTTATCTGGTATTTCAGGTCGGAACCCAGCAACCCAGCCTTGCGACCCTGCACCCCTTCGGTGATCAGCGTGACACCAATCTCGGCAGCCTCATTGGGCTTATAGGCGACCCGACCACCGGCATTGAGTTTATTCTGGCCAATGCCTTCCAACTCGTAGTCGACGACGATAAACACCGGATTAAAAGCCGTGTCCTGACTGAAAATCGGTTCCTTGAAGAACAGGGTGCCGGCAGCGTAATCAATATTGTAATCCACATAACGGCTCATCTCACGAGTGGTGACTATATTCTGGGAGTGGAATCGATCTCGGGTTTCGATTCGAATCTTCTCGCTGTTGACCAACACATCGTTAGCTTTCAGACGATAGACTCCCGAAGTGCCATCACCACGAATCTCGTCCTTGACGAACGCCTGATTGGCCTCACTGACAAAACCCGTGAACTCGAACACCTCGCCCTTGTACTCCGACTTGATGCCCGTCAGGCTCCGCGAATAGGTCGACAATTCGTTACCCGACAAGCCCGTTGAGAAGTCACCGAACAAAGCATAGAACTGGTCTTTCTCCAGTTTCAAAAAAAGCTTCTCGCGACTGGCCGCATCGTACTTAACCGCACTCTTATCACCATAAAGGCTATAGTAGGCATTGGGATCAATGGTCTGCTGCAGGGCATTGCGCTTTTCTTTGGCGGTGTCATAGGCCATGGTCAGCACATATTCGCCTTTAATTTGGCCCTTGGCATAAAACGCCACGCGACCTTCCGCATCCAACTCATCGTCAAGGCCAGCCTCAGTTAATTGCTGCATATTACCTGACAAGGTGCGATGGGCGACGGTACCCTCGGCAATACCCACCATGATCCAGTCACGTTTTTCCGGTTCAACAAAAATCTCAACTTCCTCAACGGCATCGTTACGCTTGAAACTGACGCGGTAGCTGCCACTACGACTAACCGGATTGAACAGCACCACGCCTTCCCGAGAAACTTTCACATAATCGCCATCACGAGCCAGGGACAGGTCCGACAGGCGCATATTCTTCTCGAGTGGCCGAAGCTCATCGCTCTTGTATTGAAGCTCTGACCCTGCCGGGATCACCTCACCGGCCTTGTCCCTGAGCTCCAACCGAAGTTTCACCGGACTAGTGCCATCGGCGATATTTCCTGAGATATCCGCCACATGAATGCTGAAGATATCGCCGACCCGCAAGATATTCGCCGTCTCCTCAAAGCGTGCGATACCAAAGCTATCAAGGCCCTGCAGTAAGAGCTCATGCTCACCAGGCTCACCAAAACTGACCCCAATATAATTGTAAATTGTCTTGCCGGTGGCCTCATCCTCCATTCTGAATCCAATCTGTTCCTTCGAGACTTCAACACCATCGACGCTCAGTTTCGGGGTCAAGCGGCTGTCCATATCAAATCTCACTGAATTAGAGGCATTGGCCAAGTGCGCACCGTCAACCACCGAAATCAAGCCTTGCACGTCGGGTGCCCGTGCGGCCACCGGCGCCAGCATCAGCTCGGCCTCAATCGCATCCCAACTGCCAACGGCCTGAGCTGTCACCGCAGCATTCAATCTATCGAAGCCACTAACCAGCCTATTAAGGGGTAATGTTACCGAATCAGTCTTACCCCGCTTATTGCCGGCTGATTGAAATGCCAGTCTCACTGTACTTTCGCCATTGAATATTTCGGCATTCGCGTTAATACGCTTTGAATTACCGGGAATTTCGACACCTTTGAGTACAATTTCCACCCGCCGGTTTTGACTGCGGCCATTGTCGGTAGAATTGACCGCAATCGGATAGCGATCACCAGCCCCAACGATCGTAATCTGATCGACCTCGATCTTACCTTTGATATAGTCAGCAACTACCTTGGCACGCGCCTTCGACAAAACCTCATTGTTAGCAAACTGCTGTCGATTATGTGGCGCCACGGGTACATTATCGGTATGGCCGACCACCTGAATTTCTGCCCAATGCTTGCCCCGCCAGCTAATGATCAATTCATCCAGTGCTTGAATGTCAGCAGCACTCAAATTCGTACTGCGACTATCAAAGCGGAGGCGCAGGTCCTCCGCCTCGATTTCAATCTTCGGCGCCATCAGGCGCGATTGGGTATTGCTTTTCGGTGCCAGGGCAAACCGTAGTTCTTTTGCCTGAAGAATATCGCCCAACTTCCATACCATCCCAACAATGGTGGCGCTCGGACTCAGCGCTTGACCATCCAGAGTACCGGTGCCAGGTACAATCATCCAGCCATCTGGCACTGTATAGATCGCGCTGACATCAGTGACGGCCACATCGCCAACTGTGCTCGCCTGGATGGCGACCCACAAACCATCACTATCCGCTTTGATCGTCTGTTCCAGGGTTAGCTTTGACTCGGGCGGGGCCTTCTCCTGCACCTTGAAATCAGCCCGCCACAGCGACCCGCCTTGCACATCAACGAACTGCGAATAAGATGAGCCCGCAAAACGCGTGTTGGCATTGCAAGGGCTGGCTTCGTAGCGCGCTGGCAATGAATCCACATCCAGCTGCACCACATGCGTACCCGGCTTGATGCCCTCGATATGCCAGAAGCCCTTGTCGTCAGTGATCACGTAAGTGCCATCTTCAAGGAACAGGCGGACACCCGCCAGGCCAGTACCCTGATCAGATTCCGCATCAACGACCGCGGCAGCATCCTGCGGCGATGCCGGTTCAGCTTCGCACTGGGCCAGACTGACTTGACCGATCAAGATGGCCTTATTTCGAAACAGCTCGTCAGTGACCATCACCCGCGCCTGAGCAACATTGGTTGACGAGACCAACGCTCCGATAACGCGGGCCTCGTTTATCGCCGGTCCCTTGGTGGCCCCGACCGTGACTTCAGTAATGTAGGTGATATCCATACTCTGCTCAGCAACCGCCGGCAGCGGGATCTGCAACTCCCGGCCATCAGCACTGACAATCGGGTCTGGCACTTTTTCGCCACTGACTCGTAGCGAGCCCTGTTGGTAACGGAAACCCTTTGGTAGTCGATCCAACACCTGACTGCCTCTGACTCGCGTGGCAGAGGTGTTCTGGACACTGAGTCGATATTGCAGGAAGTCACCGATAGCAACGATGGATTTACTGGCCTGCTTCGACACAAACATGTCACCCACAGACTCGTCCACCGGTAGATCTATATTTACCGGCGGCCCTATCGGCACATTGAAAACGCCGCCATCATAGCCGTCACCTAGCGCAAAGGGGGCGCCGGGCAATGACTGCAAATCCTCAATACTCGCTATCGAAGGGAAGATCAGGTCAGCAGCCAGGGTACTCACAGCGAGCCGATAATTGCCGGGCGCAACGAAGGGAAACCGATACTTGCCATCGGGATAGTTATAGACCAGCCCGGCGGCATCGGTGACGACAGAACCCGTCACAATGGGGTTAGGATAGTCAGCAAACGTCGGGCCATCACCGAACACCTTCGCGAGTTCACCGGTACTCACATCAATCAACGTGACGGTGGCCCCATCAAGCGGCTCTCCCGTGCGGGCACTGAACACCTTGCCAAAGGGGTCAACCAATATCTGCGCGACAACTGAGTCGGCTTCATCAAAGGCATCGATATAGGTGGTCTCGACCATCTCGTCTTTCACCACGCCCAGAACACAACTGCTCGTTTGCTGATCACCCAAGGCGGTCTGGATATAGCCGACAAATTCCCCGGTATTGACACCCGTCTCGGTCAGGCGCAGGTACTCCCGGTCGCCACTGGCATTGACGTCTAGCTGGATCGTGATTTTTTCATGCACACTTTGATCGCTATTCTGATCCGGGTCCTTGACGCGAACGAATGCTGGATGCCCAGCATTCAGCGTCTTCGTCGGCAGCAGATTGACAACCCCAGGCACCGGAGGCACGACATTATTAAACCCCATCAATTGTGGCCGGTCGCCATTGGCACATAGTGTTTCAGCAACGTTTACGGGGGTACCCACCGCAGGATTAGCGCTGTATTGCAAAAACTCAACGATCGCCGACGTGACCATCGAAGCCGGCAAGTCTCGCTGTTTGCGCTGCACTGCGATATCAACTCGCGGCATTGACCCCTTAGATACGTGGAACGGCTTGCCTCGAGATGCTTCAGACAATCTGAAAGGCCCCGTCGACGTCAGCACGAGGGAACGAGCCGCAGAATTGCCCAGTTGTTGTAGTTCCGCATCGGGCCGGTTTGAGAACGTCACAGCCTGGTCGTTGAATATGCTAAGTCTATAATCACCGGCCTGAATCGCCGGGAACCGATACTCCCCCGCGGCATTCGCATAGATCAAACCCGCCGCGTCAGTAACGGACTCACCCGATCGAACAGAAGATGGAAACAATGCAAATAACGGCCCATCACCTCGAACGTTTGCCGGCTTATTCGTGACCGCATCGAGCAGTTGCAAAATGACGCCATTCACTCGCAAGCCTGTTCTGTCGTCGAACACAAAACTCACAGGGGCGATCAGCGCCTCAGCGATCTGCTGATCTGATGCATCACTGGCATCAGTATAGACAGCCGTCACGATTTCTCTCGCCGCGACAGTCAATGCGCAGTCATCGTCTACGCGCGGCCGTGAAGTACTGAACGCATAGCCGACGAATTCACCGCTGTCGACCTTCGTCTCCAACAGCGTCACCGTTTCCTCAGCACTATCCGTTGCAACGCTGAGCCTGACGGTGACCGTCTCGCGCTCTAGGCGCAGCACATTTTGATCGGCATCTTTGACGCTGATAAACAAAGGGTCACCTACGGCATAAGCGGCAGTCTCAGCAAATACTGTTGTATCAACGCCACTCCGGCTAATCACCAGGCCCCGAGCCTCGGCCTGCCCCACCACGAACTCAGCTGGCGGCACGCAAGCCGATTCGGCGATATCAAACTCCCGACCGGCAGGGTCAGGCGCCAAGAAAGTAACTGCTGCCGAAGTTCGCGGGCGATCGATATCAGCGGCAATCGTGGTCACCGTTACATCCAAGCGGGCTGTGAGTCCACCTTTGTCGGTCACGATAATCGTCAGAGGAATGCGCACATCAGCCGCCAGACTGATATCTGGCGCTAGCCGCAACACACCATCCACTAGCAAAAAACGGGCATCATCCAGTATCTGATAGCTATGCTGCTCATTTTGATCAGGATCTTCGACGGTAATATTACCGATCGCCAAACCCGGCAATCCAGGCGGCACATAGCGATTATCGACAACAATATTAAGGGGCGACTCATTCACATCACGAACATTGAGGACCAGCACCTGATCAAATATATTGCCAGCCGCATCAACGACTCGCACAGTCAAGGCGATAGTGGGCGCCGCCTCGAAGTCGACACTTAACGTCGACTTCAGCTTGAGTTTGCCGGCCACGACCTCGAAACGGTCATCGTCAAGAACAGTGAAGACATGGCCGGTGGCCTGGTCAGCATCAGTGGCTGACAGGCTACCCAGAATCTGCCCGACTGCATTCTCGACGATCAGACTATTGCAATCAGGCTCGATCTCACAATTCAGCGCAAGCGCCGTCGGGCCGATCGCACTAGGTAGCGAGGAATCAACAAACACAACATCGACCGTCGATGACACGCCAGTACCGTTGCCGGTATAAGTCAATACCACCAGATTGGTCAGGATATCGCCATTGTTCGCGGCAAAGATCTTTGGGGTCAACAATGTCAGACACAAAAAGGCCATAACGAGCAAACCCGTTATGGCTTTCGGCTTGACTCTCTTTTGCTGGACTCTCTCTTGCCGGACTCTCTTTTGCCGGACTCTCTTTTGCTTAACACTGAAGGTCGTGGCGCGGGCAGGGGCTAGACAATTTTCTGTCTTCGCTATTCTGCTGAATGCTACATTGCTGTGCGCGCCATCTCCAGTGTCCATTTAGTCAGCATTACTGCAGCGTGACTTTATAGACTACATCTACTGTTTGACTTAAACCCACCACGCCAGTTGCAGCAGCTCCTGCAACTCGCGTGACAACATCGTCGTCTATCAACATGGGCGACAACAACGGAAGCGTGCTGCCGTCGCCGGCAACGGTCTTATTGTTCAACAGGGTAGATGAGGCAACGTAGTCCGTAAACGGCGGCAGAACATCAACGACCTCCGCATTGGCAAGCTCCGAGCCTGCATCAGGCGCTGTTTCAACCCGAATCAGGTACTCAAGGGTGTCAGCCGGACCCGCATTTACCTTGAGATTAGTTACGCCGCCTCGAAAGTACTTGCTAGCGCCGCCCGCCGCCGTAGTTGTAAAGTTTGCCGCGACCGCGCATTCAGTGGTTCCAATTCCGGCTGTGTTTCCGCTTGAATCCAAGCAATTAGCAAGGGTGTCATTCCGCACATATTTTGTAATATTCACCTTAACGACACTGACGATGAACGGAGTTCCATTCAACGTCGCGGCCCCAGCTAAAGGCGCTATTCCCGGCGTCACATCCAGATCAATACTGATTTGATACGTGCCACCGCTGGTCTGTGCGCCGACATTGGCAGTATTGACATAAAACGTCTGCACTTCGAACACTTCAGTACCCTGTGTAGGTATCGAGGTCAGCGCCGTCGTTAGCGTGATGGTTGCGTAGGCAACGCCTGCGGCTGTAACTGACGCGTCATCCACGACTGACGAGATGATGCGAGTTTCAGTGCCTATCTTGATTGTGTCACCCGCCTTCAATCCATTGACCTCCACATTACCAGCGGTGCCGGTAACTGGGTCCGCGGCGCCTGTAGTAGCCCCATCTGACGGTACTCTGAAAACCGTGGTGCTAGTTCCAGACAGTACGGCTGACGCACCCAATATCATCGTAGTCCCCAGGGCACTACCGCCGGACGTACTAAGCAATGTCGGCGCAACGTAAGTACCATCCAAGCCTGTCGTCGTCGCAGAAGATGCCAGGGTATAGGTATCTACGCCGTTATTCTGCGCCGTGATCGTGTAGGAGTCTTCGTACGCCTGGTTCTCAGCCTTGGAGGTATTAAGCGGCGTTACCAACAAGGGGAGCACACCCACTGTCGCGACCGTCACTGTTACAAACGCATCAACACCGGTCGAGTTCCCGGTGTAGGTTAACGTCGCCTTGTTAATCAGCGCTGTATTACCTGGGGTCTGACCTGCCTGGGCCAGACCAGACAACAGCCATAAGCTAAAAACCATAGCCAGATTGATAACATTCCTTGTTGTACGCATAACATATCCTTGTTATAGCCTATCGTTTTTATCAGCCTTGATCTGCGTGCTCCTTGTCTCGCTCGGCAGATAAGCTTGTACCTGAGCCCCAGCAACTGGCTCAGGCGCACTTTGGTTGTCTAGCTCCCTACTTAATCGACTGTTACCTGGAACAACACTACCGAGACCTTGCCGACGGCCAGCTCGCCACCTGCCTGCCCAGTGACCACGCCACTATTTGTCGCACCATTAGAGCCATTATCACCCGCACTCACTGTAATCGTGTCATCCGCAACAGCGGTGGCGATTGTCGCATCGATCGGTGTGCCTGCGCTCAAAATACAGGTACCTTGCGTGCCATCAGTAGTGCCGCCAACCGCTGCACAAAGACCTGATGAATTATTTGCCGCAGTGGTTTCAACCAGGATCTTGGACGTCCCTGTTGCGCCATTGAAGGATGAGAAAGCGGTCAAGTCATCCGTCAGGATAATCTCAGTAACCGGGCCTCCGTTATTGCTGGCCAAAATCGCGTACTCGAGTATATTCGTCGGATTAGCGGTAACACCTGAGGCGTGGTACAGCACGCCATCCACGTTCAAACATGACAGAGCGGTCAGTCCACAGGCCGGATTCAAGCCTGACTCGGTCACATTTCTGACAAACTTGCTGATTGTCAGATCGATCACATAGGCCTGTACAGGCAGGTCGGTCAGTGCCGCTGACGTAATTGCTGGCGAACCATCGACGATCGCTGTGACCTGCAGAGTAGCGGTACCTGGCGCGCCAGGGCTCGTAACATCAATCAGAACCGCTACCGTTTGAGTCGCCTGCTCGTAAACACTCGTACCTGCAACAATGGTTCCGGCAGCACCAGAACAGCCAGTGACTTCAATCGACGACAGCGTACCGCCGAGGCTGGTCAAACCACCCGTGTCAGTCAGCGTGCCACTTGGCGCGATAGTACAAACTTGGCCACCTTCAAATACGACCGTGTCACCAAGGTCCAGGCCATTAACGCCACCGGTACCGGCGCTAGCATCATTCGGTAATGTGATAACACAATTCGATGAAGCTACAGTGAGACAGCCCGCATCAATCGTTGAATCGACCGCAACCGTAGAACCCCCCAGTGTAATCGCCGCTGCCGCCGTTGCTACTGTTCCGGTGATATTAATAACACTGGTCTCGCCGACAATGACAGTATAATCGTCCGGGCCATTGGCATTGCTGGTCAAGGTATACGTCAGTGTCGCTGTCTGTCCCTCAACCAGATTCAACAAATCTGTTGGCGTCGAGCTGGCAAACGCAACCGTTGGGAATGCTGGCACCAGGTTGATCGTGATGACCACTGCGTTCGATGTCGCCGTGATGGGTGTTGCGCTGGCGGCACTCGTGTAAGTTGCCGATGCAATGTTCTCCAGAGTCGTAGTCGCAGCGGCACCCGCATTGGCCGCCATCGCCTGCGCCCCAACTATCATGAACAAAATCGCCACGCCAGCTTTCGCCAGGCGCCCTACTCCCTGTAGTCTATCTTTCATTCTTCGTGTCCTTACGATGAATTACTGCTTATCTAACGATACTTGTCTCTTTCTGAACTAATAAACAATAAACATGCCAACTGCGGCAATTTTTTTATAGTGGTTACTGAACCAGCACCTGGAAGCTGACTTCTCCGGTGCTTCCCGGTGGTACTTGTTCGATGAGCCAGCGGATATTGGTGAACCGCTCGGCAGTGGCCAGCCGTCGGTCTTTACCGCCGCCAAACACCGCAACCTCATAGGTGACCTGCTCTGGCGAGCTGTATTGCGCGCCGCCGTCAGCTGAAAACACGATCGTGGTGCCCTCGCCTGCGGCCGAGTCGGTGACATAAACACTGAGTTCCGGAATGGGATTTTCGATACGAACCTGAGTCGCGGGCTCGTCACCCAAGTTGACGTAACGCACAGTATATTTGAGTTTTTCGCCGGGCAGCACTTCCTGTGCATCGACCCAGCGCGTCACTTCCAGACCATTTTCTTCAATGATGACCTCTTTCGCCACCTGCATATCGAGTTGGATATTGGGGTCAGCCACAGCAAAAGCCGGGGCAATCAAGGCCGACAATAGGATTTCTAGTAACATAATTTTCTTCGTCCATCCCTTCGGATTCAGATTCATATTCAGAGCATCTCTGGCAGAATTCTGGCAAGAGAGACCACTTTCGTTACATTCCACACTTAGCAAAGGCTTATTAAGTAAGGTTCTCATGACTCTCCGTCTTGTGCGCACCCGTAGGTGCCTGAAAAGTAAATGGCCTATGATACTAGCCACTCAAACCTATCGTCACAAGCTATAACATCAATATCTGTCGTTATTTACAGCCGAAATAAAATGAATCATATTGAGCTGAGCAACAACCGACCGAACCTGTAAACGCCCACAACCTTACTTAACTGGCGCTATTATAGGGCTTAGCGGTAATTGTTATGTAACATCAATGTAAGTATAGTGTATTCGGTCGAATCGTTAGGACAAACGGCATATAACCGTTAGTTACTCGGTGCCCAGAGTGTTTTGCAGGTCTTGGGCCGCGCGCAGTTGTTCGAGGGAGACAATGGAACAGGTGGCCGATTCGCCGTCAAAGACGATCACCACCTGGCCAGACTGCAACTGAGCCCGTACTTGTGCAACTTTGCGCGCCAGGCTCACAGGCTGGTCGCCATAATCCGTTCCCTCACGGGTGACATAATCTTCGATCACCCCTTGCAGGGCGTCGTCAGACAAGTCTTGCCAGGCAATGGTCAGTTGTTGCATGCACCTTAGATCCAAGTGGTGGAAATCGGGGAAGCGGCGAGATCGCCGAGTATGTACTCCGCTAGTATGCGTGATTCGCAGTTGATGCACCATTTTTCCGCTATCGGTTTGAATGCCGCTATCGGCCATGCTGTAAACCAAGGAGGCCGGCTGCAGACGCATTGCCGTCATTGCCCCCCCCTCAACTAAGAGGTGTGACGTATGGTAGAACAAATCCCTGGCCTGCTTGTGATCGAAGATGAACCCATTACCCGCGCGCAACTGGTGGCTCACTTCGAGCACGAAGGCTATCGGGTCTTCGCGCGGGCCGACGCCGAAGGTATCGAACAATTGATCGTTACCCACCAAGTGGACATCTGCCTGCTGGATATCAATTTACCGGGCAGGGATGGCCTCACTGTCACTCGAGAATTACGCGGTCACAGTGACGTGGGCATTATTCTCGTGACCAGCAAGGACGAGCAAATTGACCGAATCATCGGTTTGGAAAGTGGCGCTGACGACTATGTATCCAAGCCCTTTGACGCCCGCGAATTACTTTCCCGGGTCAAAGGGCTTTTGCGCCGGGTCAGAATTCAGGCTCGACAAAAAGCTAAAGGTGTCACCCGACACTTCTCTGATTGGTCTCTCAACACAAACAAGCGCGAACTTAAGGCACCGAACGGCCACTGCCTGACACTGTCGATCGGTGAGTTTAATTTATTGCTGGCTCTCATCGATCAGGCAGGCGAGGCTCTGACCCGCGACGAGCTAATGAATAAGATTCGCAACCGAGAATGGTATCCCGACGATCGTTATATCGATGTCTTGGTCGGCCAGGTACGCCGCAAATTTCGCCAGCACAGCCCCGATCAAACCTTTATTAGCACTATTCATGGCAAGGGCTACCTGTTTTCGTCGACAGTATCCTAGGCCATAGCCATGCTCTCACTTCCAGGATTTCCTAACCTGAGCTTGCTTCAACGTAATCTCGAGATCTTGGGTTACCGTTCCGTGCGCAGCAAGGATGGCACCTGGGTCAGTATTTACCGGCTAAGACCCGATTCAAAATCAATGGTTCGACTGGCAGCATATCAACAAACGTCTAAGCCACTGCCCGTTCGGCCCTCGTCGCCACATCTGAGCCCTGCGGTTAGCGCGAGACTGGATCAATTTCGGAACGAAGCTGGCAAGAGCGTGATTGATCAACAGACTTTTAAGTCGCCGGACATCACCAAGGATCTGGACACGCTGTTTTCACTCAACACCGACCCGCAGGGCATGGCGCTGGGGTTACTCAGCACACCGGATAGCCGACACCATGTAGGCGATACCGTTATCATCGCGCAGATATTGACGATCCTGATCAATAGTGTCGTCAAATTCAACGAACCCACTGACCTGGGCGTGACGACCAAAGCAGAGACGGTATTTGGCTCGTTGACTCATCCGCGCTTGCCCATAACCGACACTGACTGCGGCACCAGGTTGTTAGGTCGACCCCAGACTGTCGAGTCGTCAGACCCCGGATCAAGCGGACATCAGCAAGGCGACGCCGAACCCCGATGGCGCCACTTGGCAGGCATAAAGATCCTGCTGGTCGAAGACAGTAAATTCAGCCAGGTACTAAGCCAAGAAATATTGTCGTCGCTGGGACTCATTGTCACGGTTGCTGACCATGGCCGCGCCGCACTGCAACAGCTAGCGCATGGCGCATTCGACGTGATCTTGATGGATCTACAAATGCCCGTCATGAATGGCCACGAAACGATCAAGGCCTTGCGCGCCGACCAGCGATATAGGGACATGCAGGTTATCGCCTTATCAGCAGGCACGCTAGGCAATGAGGCCGATCAGGCGCTCGCCGAAAGCTTCGACCAGTATGTGGCTAAACCAATCGATTTTGACCGTCTACTCACCCTGATCTCTAATCTCGTGGGGCCAACCCGGTCAGCGGGCTCAACGGTTGATATTCATCAGGAACCTGCAGACACTGTGGCGAAGATCCAGTCCGTGCGTGACATTGATTTTGCTGTCGCACTGCAGCACCATAATGGCGATCAGGCCCTGCTGAATCGGCTGCTCGTGGAGTTCGAGCGACTCTATGCTGATGCTGACCAACAATTGCTGGCCCTGACCAGGGCCAACGATGGCGTCTCAGCCGAACGTCTGGCGCATAATATTAAGGGAGTTGCTGGCAGTTTTGGCGCCCGTCAGCTGATGGCCTGTGCTCAGCACATCGAGCAGCAGCTGCTGTGCAACGGAGAATTGCACGCCGGCCTGCAGGCCTTTACGTTCGCGCTGACAAACTTCAACCAAGCCAGCCAGCGCTACCGCTTAGTCGCTACAGATTCATCACATTGACGTATTGAACTGGGTCTGTGGGCTCTTGCGCCAGGGATTGGAAGTCAAACAACTTGGCGTCCAGCATATGCGACGGGACGATATCAGACATACCGCGGAAGATAGAATCGAGTCGACCAGGATGTTGTTTCTCCCAGCCCTGCAACATCTCCTTGATGACCTGGCGCTGCAGATTGTCCTGGGAACCACACAAATTACAGGGAATGATCGGCATCTTCGCCAGCATGGCATAGCGCTCGATGTCTTTTTCTTTACAGTAAGCCAGCGGGCGAATCACGATATTTTCTTTATCATCGCTCAGCAGCTTGGCCGGCATGGTTTTCATCTTGCCGCCGTAAAACAAATTGAGGAACAAGGTGCCGAGCATGTCGTCACGATGATGCCCCAGGGCGATTTTGGTAAAACCATTTTGCTTGGCATACTTATACAGAATGCCGCGTCGAAAGCGCGAGCACCAACCACAATAGGTTTTGCCCGCCGGGACCATCTCCTTGACCAGGGAATAGGTGTCTTCTTCGAGTATCTTGTAATCGACGCCCAGCGAAGTGAAATATTCTGGCAGCACATGCTCGGGAAAGTCTGGCTGTTTTTGGTCAAGATTGACCGCCACTAACTCAAAATTGATCGGCGCATGGCGCTGCAGGCTCATCAATATATCAAGCATCGTCAAGGAGTCCTTTCCACCCGAGATGCAGACCATGACCTTGTCGCCCTCCTCGATCATGTTAAAGTCTTCGATCGCTCGACCTGTGTCACGCCGCAGGCGTTTATGCAGTTTATTCTTGTCGTAAATCGTTTTCTGGTTCATATCTGTACTTTCATGGTGGCCAAGACCGACCCGACAATTTTACACTAATAGACGCTACTCGCCAGTCACGAGTCTCTCATCACCATTCAACTGAAGCCGAATGAGCCCTGAGCATGACGATTAAAATTCGATTACCGATTGTGCTGCTACTTTTGATTGTCAGCTTCAATCAAACTGCACTAGCCGGCCAGCCTGGTGGGGTAATCCTGCAGTATCACCATATCGGCACCTCGACCCCTGCGATCACGAGTATCGAGCCGGCCCAGTTTAAACGCCATATGAACTATATTGCCCAGCAAGGCTACTCGGTGTGGGCACTGGAGCGCCTGGTAGCAGCCCTGATTTCAGGTCAGCCGCTACCTGAGAACGTCGTCAGCATCACCTTTGACGATGCTTATCCAAGTATTTACCATCATGGGTTTCCCATCCTGAAGGCAAACGGCTGGCCGTTCAGCATCTTTGTCTCAACCGCTTACATTCGCCAACAAGGCGACGACTCGAGCTTCAGTGGCGATGTTATCGTCGAAGGCGGCAATACTGACGACTTAGCAGACAGCCAAATAGCCAACGACTCGCAATATCTGTCATGGTCACAGTTGCGCGAAATGCGCCAGGCTGGCGCCAGCATTCTCAATCACACTCACTCACACCCTCATCTGCTGCGGCGCCTCAGCGGCGAGACGAGGGCTGACTGGGAAGCCCGAATCCGCTATCAGATCAACCGAGCCCAGCAGCTTTTAACCGAGCATCTCGGACCCACGCCGAAACTATTGGCTTACCCCTATGGCGAATATGACAAGACTGTGGCAAGAATCGCCACCGAACTGGGCTACGTCGGCATCGGTCAACATAGCGGCGCGGCGAGCCAACACGACGACCTAAGCGCCTTACCCCGTTACCCGTTATCGGGCATCTACAGTGATATGGAAGGCTTGCAGCTCAAGCTCAACACCTGGCCTTTACCCTTAATCGCTAACGGCCGAGATCCTCTGCTTCATCCGGCAGAGAATCCACCGATTCTGGATCTGCAGTTCAGCGATTCCAACCTGCCCCTCGAAAAACTCGTCTGTTATGGACCAAACGGACCGACGAAGCTGACCCAATTGGGGCCGCAACACTACCAAGCTCAATCAGAGACTCCGCTGAACGTCGGTCGATCACGTTACAACTGCACGCTACCGGTACCTGGATCGAGTCGCTTTTACTGGTTCTCGCAACTCTGGATCCTGCGCCACCCGGACGGCAGCTGGTATGCGGAAGATTAAGTTAACTCTCGCAAGACAATCGTTGGTGATATTTTAACCACCTTGCGGGTCGCCAGGGTGCCAATGCTACCAATCAATACCACTCCCACGGCGGGACCCAGCAACCAGAGCAACGGGTTGAGCTGGTATTCTAGCTCGAACACTTGGGTTTCCAGAGCAAAGACCGTCACCTCGGCCCCGACAGTGGCCAAGACACCCGCGAACAACCCTAACATGCAGAACTCGATCACGAGACTCCCCATCACCAACCGCTGGCTGGCGCCCAGCGTCCGCAATATCGCGTGTTGCTTGAAGCGCTCGTCCATACTGGCCTGAATACTGGCCAGCAGCACCATGCCCCCGGCCACCATAATCAACGCCAGCACTAACTCGATGGCCAATGTCACCTGACTGATAATCAGCTGGATCTGCTCGATAATGGCGTCCACCTCGATGACCGTCATCGTCGGATAAGCCCGAATCAGGGTGTTCAAAAATAGCTTCTGTTGAGCACCCAAATGAAAACTGGTCAGGAACGTCGATGGAAAATCAGCCAATGCACCGGGTGAGAAGATGATGTAGAAATTCGGCTGTAAATTGTCCCAGGCAACGGTGCGAATGCTGGCGACCCGAGTCGCCAGAGGTCGACCCTGGATATTAAACACCAGCGTATCGCCAACCTTCAGATCGTTGGCGAGGGCCAGGTCTTGTTCTAGGGATACTAAGGGTTCGCCAGTGTAGTTTGTCGACCACCAGGCGCCCTCTACTATCTCGTTATCGTCTGGCAAGTCGGCGGCCCAGGTCAGGTTGCGACCCGAGGTCGTATTCGGCCCACGATCCCTAGACGGCTCTTGCTGCCGGTTCTCTCGGTCTGTGTCATATTGCTTTGCCGGGACACCATTGACCAGGCTGATACGGCCTCGGATCATGGGGTACAGCGGCTGAGCAACGATATCATTGGCCACCAGCAGATTTCTGATGGGCTCAACATCCTGAGGCGATATATTGAGGGCGAAGTGATTCGGCGCGTCCGCTGGTATCTGCGCTCGCCATTCATCGATCAAGGCGGTGCGCACCAGAAATAGGATCAGCAATAGCATAATGGCCAAGCCGAATACCAGGATCTGCAGCGTGTTCTCCTGACCTCGACGCTGCATGCCCGCCAGCGCCAGGCGCCAGGCACTACCCGCCTGCATCCCCAAGACTCGGCCTGAGCGTAGCAGACCATAGGCCAGCACACTCAACACTAGAACGGCCACGACACCACCAGAAAAGATCATGGCCGTCAGCCACAGGTCTTGGCTATACCACCACATCAAACCGATGGTGCCGAGCAACGCCGCAACATAGCTCAAGCGATTGTTCAGGGTCGCAGGGACGAGATCCCGACGAATGACCCGCACGGGCTCTGTAGAACGCAGCTTCAACAACGGCGGCAGAGCAAAACTGAGCAGGCAGACGAACCCCGTCACCATCCCCAGCCAGATCGGCCGCCAGCCTGGACTTGGCAATTCGATGGGTATAAAGGGCGCCAGGATGCTGACGATGCCGGTTTGGGCAAGATAACCAACGACACTGCCCAACAGCGTGGAGCACAGGCCCACCACCAGGAAAATCATCAGAAACAGACTATCGATGCTCGACGGGCTGGCCCCCAGCGTCTTCATAATCGCGACGTGATCGTAATGACGTAATGAATAGCGCTGCGCCGCCAGGGCAATCGCGACCCCGGCCAACAACACGCCTAGTAAACCGCCCAGGAGCAAAAAGCGCTCACCCCGCTGCAAGGCATTACCGATTCGCTCGGTACCATCCTTGACGCCGAACAGTCGAGCATCTTCGTCCAACTGCGGCTTTACCCAGGTTGAAAATTCTGCCAGCGCCTCACGCTCGCCGGCAAACAGGTAGCGGTACGTGAGGCGACTGCCGGGTTGAACGACGGCGGTGGAGGCCACATCCTGCATGTTCATTAACACCCGTGGTCCGGCGCTGTTGAAGCCTCCGCCACGGTCAGGTTCCTTGATCAAGACTTGACTGACGTTAAGATTGGCAATGCCCACCTCGAGTTGATCCCCCGGCGCTAAACCCAGCGCGGGTAACAATCGACTCTCGAGCCAGACCTCACCCGGCGCAGGACCCTGGGTCGCGACTCGGCCTCGAACAAAAGGCTGGTCGGCGACGATCAGCTTGCCCCGCAATGGATAGGTCGGGTTGACGGCCTTAACTGAGGCGAACTGGGCTCGGTCAGCCGCAAACACCATAGACAGAAAATCCAGGGTCTCGGCTCGCTGCAGACCAATCTGCTCGGCCCGGTTCAAAATCAGTGGCGAAATCGGCGCACTGCTGGATATCACGAGATCTGCCGCCAGGAAGCTCGCCGACTCTCGCACCAAGGCCTGTTGCAGACGATCGACAAACAGCGTAATCGTAGTCACAGTGCTGACCGCCACGATGAGAGACGCCAGCAGCAGGGTCAGTTCACCGGAACGCCAGTCTCGCCAAAGTAATTTCCATGCCAGCACCGGGTTCATCTGGCCACTTCCTGTTGAGCGGCCGTCGCATCAGGCAGCACCAATTCACCGGCGGCAATCTGGACGACGCGATCGCAGCGATCAGCCAAGCGCAGATCATGGGTAACTAGGACCAACGTCGTGCCAAACTCTTCGTTGAGGGCAAAAATCAGATCAATAATCGTCGCGCCAGTGGCCGAATCCAGATTGCCCGTGGGCTCATCGGCAAACAATATCTCTGCCGAGGAGGCGAACGCGCGGGCAATCGCCACTCGCTGCTGTTCGCCACCGGACAGCTGACGGGGGTAGTGGTGGGTGCGATGTTCCAAGCCAACCCGACGAAGCAGTTCTCTGCCCTTAATTTCAGCTTCGGGATCGCGCTTGAGTTCGGCTGGCAACATGACATTCTCAATCGCTGTCAAACTGCCCAGCAACTGAAAGGTCTGGAATACGAAACCTACCATGCGGCCGCGCATCAGGGCGCGCTGTTCTTCATCGAAGGCTGTGATTTCCTCGTCGCCGAGGAAGATCTGGCCAACGCTCGGCGTATCCAGGCCCGCCAGCAGGCTTAACAAGGTGGTTTTACCGGAACCTGAAGCACCGACAATCGCCACGGATTCGGAGCGCTTGATTTCGAGGTTAATCCCTTTCAAGATAGTCAGCTGCCCCTCTGAGGTGCCCACTGTTTTGCCGAGGCCTACCGTTTTGATCATTACTCTTGATGCCGTCGCCACACTCTTCTCCCTGATAAAAACCTGTTTGTTAAAAACCCGCTTATCACGGACTGTCATGCTGCAAGCATCGATCCTGCTGTTTAGCCCGCTGGGTTATACGCAACAAAGCACCCTATTGGTTTACGGTGACAGCATCAGCGCAGCCTATGGCATGGATCAGGAGCAAGGCTGGGTTCACTTGCTGGCTCGCCAGCTCGAGGCCACCGCGGCTGACTACAACGTGGTCAACGCCAGCGTCAGTGGCGAAACCACCGGCGGCGGGCTTGTCAGGTTACCGAAAACCCTAGAAATTCACCAACCGGATATCGTCATTATTGAGCTCGGTGGCAATGACGGCCTACGCGGCTACCCCATCGACAACATCAAAACCAATATCGAACAGATGATCAGCCTCGCCCAAGCCAACGGCGCCAAAGTGTTACTGATCGGTATGGTGCTGCCGCCCAACTACGGCCAACGCTACACCCGTGCCTTTGAGGCCCTATTTGAGGAAACTGCCGAGCGCTTCAATATCGCGCTGGTGCCCTTCCTGCTGAATGGCGTCGCCACCGCTGAGAGCCTGATGCAACGGGATGGTATTCATCCCAAGCCTGAAGCCCAGCAAATGATGCTGGAAGACATTTTCTCGCACCTGGCACCCTTGCTTGCGCCCGTCACAACGAATCTGCCTGACGTCGCCAGGAAGGCTGATTAAGCAGACTCTCATGATCACGCCAGCCTGGCATGGCGGCTTCCATCAACGCGTAAAATGCCTTGCTGTGGCTGAAGTGATGCAAATGGCACAGTTCATGGATGATCACCATATCGATGGCAACTGGCGGTTTTTGCACAAGCGCGGCGTTCAAGCAAATGTCACCCCCTCTTGAGCAACTGCCCCACCGAGCTGTCATCCTGCGGACCGTGAGCTTACCCACAGCATTTTCGCTCTCACCACTTAAGGCCGCCTTGCGTTGAATCAATGCAGCCACTGCCGGCACTTGGTCAAACCGCCGGCGACAATCTCGCAACCGCTCATCCAGCACCAACAGCGCCCGCTGGCGCCAGAACTTCAGCAAACATTGCTGCACCTGCAGAGGATCTCCCGGCGCCGCACAGCGAACCAGTAATTGACCCGCACCCACTACGACCTGGCTGGGCTTACCCCGGACCAACAACAATTCGTGGGGTTCGCCCAGATAGTCATGGTATTCCCCATCACAATAAGCGGGCGCCTCAGGCACGGGGCTATTAGCCAACTGTTGAATTGCCGCCACAATCCAATCTAGGCGAGCATCGAGAAAGTCATCAATCTGTTGCCAGGCGCAATGCAGCGGCGCACGAATCTCTACCAACCCGGTCCGCAGAACATGAATCGCCAAGGTTTTGCGGCGACTACGCTTGATGACGACATCAAATGTCTGCTGTTGGTGATCATACTGGCGATGGTAAAGAGGCGGCGGATTCATCCTGTGTTTGGCACCCAACATCGAACCCAATTGTGGCAGCACCTCACTCGAGCACTGTCCTGTGCACCTATATTATTGACTTTTATCGCCACCCAGGCAGGGCGGCGACAGCGGTGTATCGCCATGTCTTTCCAGCCATTCATCATTGGTATAGGTATGAATAGCCAGGGCATGAACCGACCCAGCCAATTCTTCACTGAGAATTTTATTCACCATTTGGTGTCGTTGCAGCAGACGCCGACCATCAAATGAAGATGCGACCATAACCACTTTAAAATGGGACTCCGAGCCAGGCGGCACATTATGATTCGCGCTTTCATTGATCACTTGGAGATGCTGTAAATCGAGATGAGTGCTCAACTTACTCTCTATTAAGGCCTGAATGGTCGGCTCGCTCGTCATCGCAATTCCCTAAGGATGTTAGCCTTTTTCCGTTAAGTTAAAAATACCATCCCAGTCTGCCGCCGGCGGCGTCGCTATGAAAAGTTCACAACGATTAATATACACCCGACTTGGACCATCATCAGGAAACAGCGCCTGACACTGGCTAAAAACAGCCTTGGCGTCTTGGTAATTACGCGCATTATACAAAGCCAGACCTTTCTCAAACTGCGCCACCATATCGGCCAGTGGGCCACTCGTCAGGCCTTTACGCTCCAATAACTGATAGACCTTAATAGGTTCATTCTTTCCCACGACACGCAGAGTATCCAACTCCCTGACGTCAACCACGTCTCGAACGTGATCATAGGTCATACTCGATATCATAATATCCGAGCCGTAGGCCTTATTGGCACCTTCCAGTCGCGACGCCAGATTCACTGAGTCGCCCATGATCGTATAGTCCATGCGCTGGGCCGACCCCATGTTGCCTACGACCATGCGGCCCGTATTCAAGCCCATGCGGACAGCGACTCTTGGCCGACCTTCGGCGGCAAAGCGCTTATCTAGCAGCTTGATGGATTTTTGCATATCGATACTGGCATAACATGCGAGCGCAGCGTGGTCTGGCTGTACCGCCGGCGCACCCCAGAAAGCAATAATCGCATCACCTTCGAACTTATCCACGGTGCCCTCATAATTAACGATGACTTCACACATCTCAGTGAGATACTCGTTCAGTGCATTAACCAATTCGGTAGGCGTCATCTTTTCAGAGAAACTGGAGAATCCAGCGATATCAGAGAAAAAAGCGGTCATCTCTCGATCTTCACCGCCAAGAGACAGCTTATCGGGATCACGCATCAGGTCGGCGACCACTTTTGGTGAGAGGTATTGCCCAAACGCATCACGAATCAAGGCTTTCTGACCCATCTCAGCCAGATAATAACGGGCGTTAATCAGAATAATCACCAGAATCGAGGCAAACAGCCCATAACTGATCGATAGAATCAAGCCCTCCTGCACATAGAGCAGAGAAGTCGCGAACAGAAACGCAATGACGATACCGAGACTCACCAGGTTTCGCGGTAAGGGATTACTGATAGCCTGAGTCGCTGCCAGCGCCACCATCAACAAGAACAACGACAAACATTCAAGCCAGACGGGTGCCGCTTTTAAGGGCCCGCCTTTCAGCAGGGTGCCAATGGTATCCGCAATAATTGAAACCCCATAGACATTGCCAACTGGCGTCTCAAATTCATCATGCGCGATCTCGGCGACTTCTCCGATCAGTACTATTTTTCCTGCAACCAAGAAGCTCAAGTCTTCAAGCTCTTCCTCGTCAAGAAACAGGATCTCTGATGCTGGCATCCCAATGACATTATGCAAGCGCTCCATACCGCCCTCTCCATTAGACGGCAAGCGTGGAAACTCAATATACAGATCATTAAATTGGTCAATGTTGATGATGTGGTCGCCAATCGTCAAAACCCCATCATTGAGCACAGGTTCCGCGTCCAGAAACTGTGAAACCGCCTGAACAGCAAACGGCCACTCTCCCTGCTGCGCGGGCTGTTCATGGATGCGTAGTCGAACGATACTTTCAGAAATAGCACTATTCGCCGCGATATTCGAATATCCATGGGTCGTGATGTCGCTGAATCTATCAATTGCCAGATTCATACCGCCGTATTCGCCATCCGCGATCTCGGCCTGAGAGACCAGCAAGACATTCCTTGCCTCCTCAAAGGCCAGCGCTAAGGTTGGATCTTCACCATAGGCGCTATTGAAATCCAACATCATGTCGACTGCTATGACTTTCGCATCCATGGCAGCCAGGCGCGAGATCAAGGTGGCTAGATCAGTTCGTCTCAGAGGGTACTTGTCGTAATCTTCATAGAACGCCTCATCGGTATAGAGGATGAGGATATCTTCAGACGGAGCCGTCACCTCTGGCGGCGCATTATAAATGCGCAGCAAGTGTCGATAAGACAGCGTCTCATCTTCGATTAGAGAAAAGGCCTCTTTGTATTCAAGCGCAGCGGCAGCGAGAAAAATAAGTAGGATGGTGAGGAGGTCAAAAATTTTATTTCTATTACCCATATCACTCTCTGTCGCTTTTTCACCAGGTGTCACAAAAAAACCCGCAGTCGCCATATAAGATCACTGCGGGTTTCTATAGTCAAACAAGAAGGCTACAACTTTGGTCAGACAGGCCCCAAGCCACCAACAATAGCCGAGGTCATACCTGCGCCGAAAGCCTCCTCTTATTCACCCCTCATCGAGTCGCAGCCTGGAGTCGCAGCCTGGAGTCGCAGCCTAGCAGTATAGACTCACGACTCAAGCCGCGCAGCTAAAGGAGTTTAGGGCTCTATCGAAGAATTATAGAGTCGGGACTCGCTCTCACGCAAATTGCTCAACTTCAAGGTCTGATAGGATTGGACTAACAGGGGCCGCATGTCGTTATCGTCGGCATTTCCAGCAAAATAACTTCGATATTTATCCATGGCCGCAATATGCATATTTTGGGCTTCCAGCAGATCCGCCACTACAAACACATCATCTTCTGCCGCCTTTAATTTGGCCATCAGACTGTCTTCGGCAGCCTTATCAAGCCAGACGAACGATGACTCGCTTTTTGGGATATAGAGCGTGCCGTCTTGATCAAGAACCTCCACATGATAACTATGCTCTCCAGGAGACATATCAGTCACCGAATAGCGAATCATCTCGGCCGTGGAATGCGCGGCAACTTCGTGACTAACGCCATCGACAACCAGACGATAGGAGTACTCCGGGCATCCATTGCGCCATACCAGATCAGGAAAACCAGCTGACAACGTCACCTTACGAATCGTTCTGACCTTACTGTCACACGCATCATCGGCGGCTTTCGTTACTGAACGTCTGACTGTGGTGTAACGCTGCGCAGTTGCGAATTTATTCGACAGGCCTTCAAAAATATCACCAGCGTCTTGTTTTGCTTCACCGAGATCGCCAGAAACTAACTCCAGACCGTTCGCCACAACCAAAATTTCAGAATTTGGGCCGACATCCTGCGTCGCACCGTCAACTTGGTTGACGAACTTGCCAGCGCCGTCTTCACCCGTCTTGATCTGATAACCGGCAAACAAGTACTTGGTTCTTGTCACTGGCTTCCATTCAGTGCCATCTCTCGAATATTCTACACTTCCAAGGATATCGACCAATTTAGCAACTGGAGCCTCCCGACCTAGCGCCACTCCATTGAATCCCACCAGCAATAAGGTACTCAATAACGCCATCAAACTTAACCGCTTAAAACTCATTTTTACAACCTCGTCTATACATTTAGATACACACCACCACACAACTATGACTCTCGGCGCCCCCATCTGCATCTCGATTTAAAAAACATGCAGGGCTCACTGCATATTTCAGACATTTACAAATCAGCCGATATATTAACGGTCTTTCAGAGCATTTACATCCCCAATTCTAGGACCTCACTGTTAATCTACTGGCATGCCCGGGCGATGTGAGCGGCGCATCTCTGACAAAATACTGCAAAAGCCCCTTACTCACGGCTTTTCAAGACATTACACGATAGCAAACAGGCCAGCTTCGGACTATTTCAAGCCTAGGCAGCAATCGGAGTCGATTTTCGCCTAGCGCTCGACTACAACTAAGTTCCGACTCGGCAGATCGAATTAACCTTTGCTACTCGCCTGGCGAACCTAAATCGAGTATCCTGCGCCTTGTCATCAGCGATAACTCATACTGCCATGTTAACCGTGATCTCTCCTGCCAAGACCCTCGACTTCGATAGCCCTCTGTCAACAGAGAAAAATACGACGCCCGATTTACTGGCGCGATCAGAACGTCTGATCACAGAGATGCGCAGTCGGTCTGCAACAGATCTGTCGAAGTTAATGCGCATTAGTCCCAAACTGGGCGAACTCAATGCCCAGCGTTTCCAACAATGGCAGACGCCCTTTACGCCATCAAATGCTCGGCAAGCCATTCTTGCCTTTCGTGGCGATGTTTATATCGGCCTCGATGCAGATAGCTACAGCCAGCGGGACTTCACCTTTGCCCAGAAAAGCCTGCGAATTCTATCCGGTTTGTACGGCGTCTTACGCCCACTTGACTTGATACAAGCTTACCGCCTGGAAATGGGCACTCGAATAGCCACTGAACACGGCAAAGATCTTTACGCCTTTTGGGGTGACGCGATTACTCAAACATTGAATGAAGAGCTGAGCGGCCATCGTAACAAAACGGTCATCAACCTCGCTTCTAATGAATATTTTAAGTCTGTCCGGCCTAAAGTGCTTGCTGGCAATATTATCACCCCGGTGTTCAAAGACTATAGCAAGGGAACTTACAAAATTTTGGGCTTCTACGCCAAGAAAGCTCGGGGTTATATGGCCAGCTATATCGTCAAAAATCGCATCAATAAACCTGAGGCTCTGAAAGCGTTCACCACGGACGGCTATCGCTTTAACGATGATTTCTCTACGGATACCCAATGGGTGTTCACACGTAAAGCCTGATGAATCACCTCGGCATCATCGTCAACCCCATGTCTGGTCGAGACGTGCGTCGGGTTGCGGCGCGGGCCAGCACCAGCAGTCACCAAAACAAACAGCAGCAGGTCACCCGCCTGGTGTTGGGCGCCCTGGCCAATGGTGTGGAAAAAATCTATCTAGCCAACGAACCATTTAGAATCAACGAGCGCGCTATCGAAAATATCGAAGAGCGTGCGCGAATCGAGATACTGCAATTCCCCTTAAGTCACACGGCCAAGGACACCACTTATATGGTCAACGCCATGTGGGATGCCGGTTGTCGCACCTTTATTGTCTTGGGCGGCGACGGCACCAGCCGGATCGTGGCCCGAGCGCAACCTGGCGCTGTCATTCTGCCGCTGTCGACAGGCACCAATAATGTCTTTCCACAACTGATGGAGGCCTCCGTCGCCGGGGCGGCAGCCGGGATCATTTGTAGCGAGCAACTCGCCGCTGAAACCCACTGTTATCGCTGCAAGCAATTACATATTAGCGTCAATGGCGGGGTCGAGCAGGGTGGCCAGGACGATACCGCACTAATCGACGCTGTGGTACTCAAAAACGATATGCTCGGCAGCCTACTCCCCTTTGCCCCGGAAAATATCACGGCGGTGTATTTGTCCCGTGCTGAACCGGCATCGGTGGGTATGTCACCCATTGGCGGTTACCTGTTGCCTTGCGATGCACGAGATCCATTCGGCGTGTTGATAAGGTGTGGTCAGCCTGCCACAACCCGGGTTCGAGTGCCGCTCTCCCCTGGGCTTTATGGTGAAATTCCAATCCAGGCCTACGGCCGAATCGAATTCGGTCAGCCCCAACGAATTCAAGGCCCGTGCATTCTGGCCTTTGATGGAGACCGCACGATTCAACTGGGCGCCGACGACTACGCCGAGATCACCATACGTAATGATGGCCCCTGGATTATTGAACCTGGCCCCGTCATGGGTGCCGCTGCGGCAGCAGGTCTATTTAATCTCGCACCTTGAATTACCGAGCGTTTCAACCGCTGGCGAGTAGATGCTACTATTTAATGCGCTAACTTCAGGCTCTAACGGCGGCACCCAGGACAATCTTTTTATGAAAATCTGCCTTTTACTGCTCATCGCGGCAGGAATGATATTCTCTGCAGGTGCCGCAAAGTCTAGTCACGAAACCTCTAGTAACGAAACCTCTACCCAGTCTGTCATCCGCACACTCGTCTGGCCAGATGGCACCCGCTATGTGGGCATGGTCTTCGATGGTAAGCGCGACGGCAAGGGTACCATTACCTGGCAGGATGGCACGCAATTCGTCGGACACTTCAAAGACGACCTTAAAAACGGTCCAGGAACCCTGATTTTAGCCGATGGCAGTGTCTATAGCGGCTACTTCGAAAACGACATCCTGATAAACCAACAACTCGCGCCCACCCAGACCACTACGCCGGCTAGTCATCCCAATGTGCTGACTGAAACCATGGCAGCGGTCAGTGCCGGGCAAGGTGCCAAGAATACTATCGCGATTAGCCCTAAGACGTTAACACCAGCGGTTGTGGAGACTGCCCCCGGCCAGTCTGCCGAGACCGCTCACGCCAGAGTCAAGCAGGAACTGGCAACCGCGATCCAGGACTGGGCCAAGGCCTGGTCGTCGCAAAACGTTGATCAATATCTGGCAAGCTATGCGGCTGAATTTGCTGTACCTGGCAAACAAACACGTATTGATTGGAATGCACTGCGACGCTCGCGCTTGGAGGCGCCCAAATTTATCGAGGTCATGCTGAATGATCTCGACTACGAGATCATTCGGCCCGATGAGGCTCGAATTAGCTTCACGCAAACCTATCGCTCAGAAACCTACAGTGATGTCTCATCTAAATTTCTGCACTTCAAAAAACAGGGTAATATCTGGCTTATCATCAAAGAAGGAAATCGCTAATGTCTCAAGCTCCAACTCCCGTTCCAGCAGCCACTATCCTGATGCTCCGTGATGGCGTCGATGCATTGGAGGTCTTTATGGTGGTACGCCATCATCAGATTGATTTCGCCTCTGGTGCGTTGGTTTTTCCAGGCGGCAAGGTCGACGCCGGCGACAGTCAGGTGCGAAGCCGCTGCGTCGGTGTCGACGCGGCCGACGATATTAGCCTGGCGTTGCAAGTAGGCGCTATCCGCGAGGCATTCGAGGAATGCGGTATCTTACTGGCCAGGGAGCCGGGGGCTACCGACTTGATCTCAGCGAAACGCCTGCTCCAGCTTGAGCCTTACAGAGAAGCGCTGGTTAAAAATGAACTTTCTATCGCTGAGTTTCTTGACCGGGAAGATTTGCTGCTAGCTTGTGACCTGCTGCAGCCCTACGCCCATTGGGTGACCCCGGAAATGATGCCGAAACGTTTTGATACCTGGTTCTATCTGGCCCATGCTCCTGCAGACCATCTGGCAATTCATGACGGTCACGAGTCAGTAGACTCGGTCTGGATCTCTCCCACTGACGCCTTAGCGGGCGCGAAGACCGGTCAATATACGGTGATCTTCCCAACCCGCTTAAACATAGAGATGCTAAGCGAAAGCGACAGTGTAGCAGACGCCATGGCGATGGCCCGCGCCCGCAAAATTATTCCGGTATTACCCTGGACAGAGAAGCGCGCGGATGGCAATTACCTGTGTATTCAAGCCGAAGCCGGGTACAGCATCAGCGAAGAAAAATTCAATGAGCGGCCGGCCTGAACTTGCACTGAGTTCGCGCTGAACAAGACTTCAGCAAGGCTTGCAGTAATGAAGAACTAAAAAAGAACTAAAAAAAAGGGCGGGCCTTATCGGCTCGCCCTTTCTTACTACTCGCTGTTATCGAGATAATTAACCGCGATTGTTAACCGGGATTGTTAACCGCCGAAGTCATCCAGCATGATGTTGTCTTGTTCCACGCCTAAGTCTTCGAGCATTCTGATCACCGCAGCATTCATCATCGGTGGTCCGCACATATAAAACTCACAATCTTCAGGTGCTGGGTGGTCCTTCAGATAATTATCGTACAACACGTTGTGAATAAATCCTGTGTAGCCAGTCCAACCCTCTATATTCTGGTCTGACAGGGCGACATGCCATTCAAAATTGGGGTGCTCCGCTGCCAGCTTATCGAATTCATCTACGTAAAACAGTTCTCGCTGATTTCTGCCGCCATACCAAAAACTGATTTTACGATTCGTATTCAGACGCAAGAGTTGATCGAAAATATGGGCTCGCATGGGCGCCATGCCAGCACCACCACCGATAAATACCATCTCGGCTTCGGTGTTTTTCGCAAAGAATTCACCGTATGGTCCGAAGATCGTAACTTTATCGCCCGGCTTCAGTGAAAACAGGTACGACGACATTTTTCCCGGTGGGAAATCTGTACCCGGTGGCGGTGAGGCCACTCGAATGTTGAATTTCATGATGCCTTTTTCTTCCGGGTAATTAGCCATGGAATAGGCCCGGATAGTGACTTCATCAACCTTTGAATGATAATTAAAAACGCCAAACTTCTCCCAATCGCCACGGTATTCTTCAGCGACATCAATGTCTTTATAGGACATCTCGTAAGGGTCGATTTCAAACTGGACATAACCGCCGGCACGGAAATCGACTTCCTCGCCTTCCGGCAGCTTCAGTACTAATTCCTTGATAAACGTCGCAACGTTGTCATTAGCAACAACTTCACATTCCCAGCGCTTAACGCCAAAAAACTCAGGATCGACTTCGACTTTCATATCCTGCTTGACCGCAGTCTGGCAACTCAAACGCCAGCCTTCCTGAGCTTCTTTACGGGTAAAGTGAATCGCCTCTGTCGACAACATCGACCCACCACCTTCAAGCACGCGACATCGGCATTGACCGCAGGTACCGCCACCACCACAGGCAGAGGATAAGAATATGCCGGAATCTGACAGTGTTTGTAACAGCTTGCCGCCTGCATTAGTTGTGATCGCCTTGGCCGGATCATCGTTAATTTCGATAGTCACGGCACCGGTACTAACCAGCTGATTCCGCGCAAAGAGAATGATAAACACCAGCATCATGATGATGACGGTAAACATCGATACACCTAAGATAATTTCAGTATTCATAGCCACTTCAAATTAGAGTGAAATTCCACCAAAGGACATAAAGCCTAATGACATAAGTCCAACGGTAATGAATGTAATACCCAGCCCCCGCAACCCTGCAGGCACATCGCTATATTTCAGCTTTTCCCGAATTCCAGCTAAGGTCACAATCGCCAAGGCCCAACCGACACCTGCGCCAACACCATAAACGACACTCTCGCCGAAGTTGTAGTCGCGATTCACCATAAACAAAGACGCACCCAAGATAGCGCAGTTCACTGTGATCAGCGGCAGGAACACACCCAGGGCGTTGTAAAGTGCCGGTACATACTTATCGAGAAACATTTCCATGATTTGCACGATGGCCGCAATCACACCGATGTAGCTCAGGTAGCCTAAAAAGCTCAGATCCACATCCGGCAAACCGGCCCAAGCCAGCGCACCATCTTGTAACAGGTAAACGAAAATCAGATTATTCACTGGTACGGTAATCGCTTGAACAACGATCACCGCAATACCTAAACCAATAGCGGTTTCGATCTTCTTTGAAATGGCAATAAAGGTACACATGCCAAGAAAGAACACCAGGGCCATATTCTCGATGAATACGGCCTTTAGAAAGAGACTGAGATAATATTCAAACATGATCTATCCTACATAGCTCTTGATAGGGCGGTGTGACCACCGATTTCGTAGTCTGGCGCTTCAACCTGCTCAGACTTCCAACTGCGCAGTGCCCAAATTAACAAGCCGATAATAAAAAAGGCGCTGGGCGGCAGCAGCATCATACCAGTCGGGACATACCAACCACCGTTCGTTACCAGCGGCAAAATTTCTACGCCCATTAAGCTTCCAGAGCCTAACAGTTCGCGAATGATAGCCACGGCCATAAGCACGACACTGTAGCCCAAACCGTTACCCAAACCATCCAGGAAGCTAATGCCAGGTGGATTCTGCATAGCAAAGGCTTCGGCCCGACCCATAACAATACAGTTGGTAATGATCAGTCCAACAAAAACCGTCAACTGCTTGCTGATATCGTAGGCTACAGCGCCCAGGATCTGGTCCACAACGATCACCAGAGAAGCAATAATGGTCATCTGCACAATGATCCGAATACTGCTCGGAATCTGATTCCGAATCAGGGATATAAACAGATTTGAGAATGCCGTCACCAGGGTCAGCGCGATGCACATGACCAGCGCCACACTCATTTGTGTGGTCACAGCCAGCGCTGAGCAGATACCGAGAATTTGCAGGCCAATCGGATTATCATTAAAAATCGGCCCGAACAGTACCTCTTTTACACTATTAGACACAGTCACGCTCCCGTCGGATTAACCTTGTAAATTCTTGAGTATTGGACCAAAACCATCTTCACCCATCCAGAAGGCGATCAGGTTTTGGACACCGCGGCTGGTCAGCGTCGCGCCAGACAAACCGTCTACCTGATACTGTGCTCGACTTGACTTAGGATCTACCGGACCCTTAGTCACTTCAAACGCCACCTCATCGTTGGCATAAATCAATTTTCCAGGCCACAGGCCCTTCCAGGCGGGATTATCTACTTCGCCACCCAGCCCAGCCGTTTCTTTCTGTTCGTAAAACGTGATGCCGGCAACGGTATTACCATCGCCTTCCAGGGCGATAAAGCCATAGAGCGTCGACCATAACCCATAGCCATGCACAGGCAGCACGATCCGGTCGACCTGACCATCGTTTTCCAAAAGGTAGGCGACACTGTAACGCGCGCGACGACTGATTGAGGCTATGTCTCGCTGCTGGCCCAATTCGATAGATTGGCTAGGATCCTTGGCCGCCTTTCGCTGATCATACTTCTTGACGTCGATGCCAGCGTCGATCACTTCTGTCATGGTCAGAAAGCGCTTCTCTTGAAGGTCAACAACCTTGACGGTGAATTGCTCGAACAGTGTGTCTATTTCGCTAATCTGGGTCACGTCAGGCTCAAACAAGCCGGCTGCAATCAAGATATTTTTGTTCCGATCCAGCTCTTTATTGGCCACTTGCAGTGGCTTCAACTGGACTGCCGCCATCGATACAATGATGGCACACACAAAACAGACGCCCAGGGCCACCATCACGACGTTCTTTATTGAGTCTTTATCGTAAGTTGCTTCAGACATGACGTGCCAACCTCCTCTTGACATTAGATTGGACGACGAACCAATCGATCAGGGGTGCAAACAAATTGGCAAACAATATGGCGAGCATGATGCCTTCCGGAAATGCTGGGTTCACGACCCGTATCAGGACTGCCATCACACCGATCAAACCACCGTAGTACCACTTGCCAGTATTGGTCATGGACGCCGAAACCGGGTCCGTCGCCATGTAAATCATGCCAAAAGCAAAACCGCCCATTACCAGGTGCCAGTACCAGGGCACTGCAAACATAGGGTTAGTGTCCGAACCAATCAGATTGAAGAGACTCGACATGGCCACCATACCCAGAAATACACCCAGGACGATCCGCCAAGCTGCTGTTCGTGTCAGCAGCAGGAAGAAACCACCGATCAAAATAGCTAATGTTGAAGTCTCGCCCACGGAGCCCGGTACGCTGCCAAAGAAGGCATCCATCCAGGTAATACCGCTCGAGACGACGCCCTCCAGACCATTTAAGGCAGCAATGCCTAAAGCGGTAGCGCCGCTATAACCATCAACTGCGGTCCACACGGCATCGCCGGACAATTGCGCCGGGTAGGCAAAATACAGAAATGCACGCCCAGTCAGGGCGGGATTCAGGAAGTTCTTACCCGTACCACCGAAGATCTCTTTGCCGATCACAATACCGAAGGATATACCCACCGCCACCTGCCACAGAGGAATAGATGCCGGCAACGTTAGGGCAAACAAAATACTGGTAACAAAGAAACCCTCATTGATTTCATGACCGCGCTTGGAAGCAAACAGAATCTCCCAAAAGCCGCCAACACAAAAGGTCACTGCATAGATAGGGATAAAGAATACCGCGCCATAAACTAGGCTATCCCACCAGTTGGTGGCGTCATAGCCGGCCACCGACTCAACGATCCAACCCCGCCAACCGGCCAAAGATTCGATACCCATGGCGTCCATTGCCAGGTTGGCTTGCAGACCTGTGTGGTACATACCGGCGAACATGGGGAAAAACGCGCAGAGCCAGACGGTAATCATGATGCGCTTGAGATCCACGGCATCGCGAACATGCGAGGCACTAACGGTCACTTGCCCAGGCGTATAGAAAATCGTGTCTACCGCTTCGTACAAGGGGTACAACTTCGTCAACTTGCCGCCGTCGACGAAATGGTGTTCTAGGCTATCTAATAGAGTTCTTATCGACATTGGCTCTTATCCCTCCGCCTCTATGAGCGTCAGCAGTTCCCGCAAATAGGGGCCATATTCATACTTACCGGGACATGCAAAGGTACACAGCGCCAGGTCCTCTTCGTCCAATTCCAGACAGCCAAGCTGAATGGCAGTCTCAATATCTTTCACCAGCAGGGCTCGCAGCAGCTGGGTTGGCAGGATGTCTAAAGGCATCACCTTCTCATAAGTCCCCATCGGCACCATGGCTCTTTGACTGCCGCCGGTAGAGGTCGTAAACATCAGGTTTTTCGCACCCAGTAACGCCGCCCCATAGAGCTTGGTTAGCGTAAACTTCTCCATTCCTGGCGTCAGATAGCCCATAAACTGTCGTTGGGTACCCTCTTCTAGCGCCGACACCTGCCCATGGTATCGACCCAGATAGGCAACCGCCGTCGTCGCCGTTCGGCCATCGAACACAGAGCCGCTGATCACTCGCAGTGTGCCCGGGTTGAGTTCTCCAGCGGTGAGTTCGTCAATACCGGCGCCACGGCAGGTACGTAACAAGCGAGGCTGGGTGACACCAGGGCCACCAAGGGCCACAACTCGCTCAGTATATAGGCTACCCGTAAGAAACAGGTGGCCGATGGCGATCACATCTTGATAACCCACATGCCAGACCGTCTTATTCTCATTTACCGGCGCTAAAAAGTGGATATGGGTGCCTACCAATCCTGCCGGGTGAGGGCCTGAAAATTCCTCATACTGGATTCGGCTATTGTCTGCTGTCGGTAATTCGGCACCGGCCGCCTGACAAACAAAGACCTTGCCAGTCGTGAGCGTCGCCAGAACTTCAAGCCCGGCACTGAAAGCCGCGGGCTGCTCCTGAATAATGACTTGGGGGTCCGCGCACAGAGGCCGAGTGTCTATCGCCGTGATGAACAGCGCCTCGGGTAGAGTATCCGGTGCTGGAATCTTGTTAAAGGGTCGAGTGCGGATGGCAGTCCATTCACCCGATTCGATGAGTTGCTCAACAACCTGAGACCGATCAAGGTCACGTAATTGCGAGGCTGTATGACTGGCAAACTGTTTAGCCTCGCCATCCTCGACCTCAATTACCAGTGATTGAAAGACCCGTTTTGCACCACGATTAATCGCGCTGACGGTACCACAGGCTGGTGCCGTGTACTGAATACCTGGCGTCTTCTTGTCAGTAAATAACAGCTGACCCGTAACCACCCGATCACCGACGGCGACTTCCATGGTCGGTTTCAAACCTGGATAGTCAAATCCGACTAATGCCACGCTGCGGGCCGGACGGCTCACCTCGATCGTTTGCTGAGGGCTACCCGCGATGGGCAAGTTAAGCCCTTTTTTTGTCTTAATCATCAGCTACCTAACAACCAATCTTGACGATGAGAGTTTAAGGAAGCTGTCAATCGCTTCCGATGGCCTGCATAAAGCTTGTACTTATTTCGTTGCCGACTTCGGAGGCTAACTTTAAAAAATGCCTGCAAACTACAGTGACATCAATGTCAAACCCAGCCCCGTCAAGCGCCACAGATTATAGTGATACACTCTACTTTAATCCACTCTCTGGCACCTTAATGTCAGTTTTTTTGCGCACCAAACCTGCAGACAACCACTAACCCGAGGCACGCTGGCATTCTTCATGCCGTCACCCTCACGCCTACGAGGCTGCTATTTCGGCCGTTCCAGCCGCTGAGTCCAAACTGAGAGATTGTAAAGGGATGATCGGATAGCGGATGTTCGCCATTTTTTGACCCACTCGAATCACCTGGCAGGTATAGCCGAACTCATTGTCATACCAAACATAGACCACCACTTGCTTACCATCAACAATAGTTGCCTCTGCATCAACGGTGCCCGCATGCCGGTCACCGACAAAGTCCGAAGAGACCACCTCGTTGGAGATCGTATAGCCCACTTGGCGTTGCAGCGATGATCCCAATGACACATTCCGCAGAAAGCCGTTTAGCTCTTCCCGGGTTGTTTCAACTGACAACGACAGGTTCAAAATGGCCATGGACACGTTAGGCACCGGCACTCGGATGGAATTACCGGTGAGTTTACCCGCCAGCTCAGGCAGCAACTTGCCCACTGCACTCGTGGCGTTTGACTCTGTCAGCACCATATTCAGCGGCGCACTGCGACCGCGGCGCTCCTTGGAATGAATATTATCGTGCAGGTTCTGATCATCCGTGTACGCATGGACCGTCTCCATGTGCCCGTGCTCGATACCAAACTGTTCCTGGATGCATTTCAGCACCGGCACGATGGCATTAGTGGTACAGGAGGCCGCCGCGATGATCTTTTCATCCACACCGATCATGTCTGAATTCACCCCCGCGACAATATTTTTGATGCTGCCCTTACCTGCCGTGGTCAACAACACCTTGGCTACACCGGGACTTTTCAGGTGTTGTGACAGGCCCGCTTCATCGCGCCAAACGCCAGAACTGTCGATCACCAACGCATTCTTAATGCCGTATTGGGTGTAATCAATCGACGCCGGATCAGAGGCATAGATAAAGTGAATCACATTGCCATTACAAACCAAGACATGGTTTTCCTCATCCACCCGGATGGTGCCTTTGAAGCCACCATGAATAGAGTCTCGGCGCAGCAGGCTGGCACGTCGATTCAAATCGAGGATCGGATCCTTCGGCGGCCGCAGCACCACTGCTCTTGGCACCAAATTTTGGCCCCCACCGGTTTTTTCAATCAGCAAGCGAGTCGCGAGACGGCCAATTCGACCAAAGCCATAGATCACCACATCCATTGGCTCATGGGAGATAGTGTCCGTTCGACCAATAATGTCTACGCAGGCGCGCTTAACATAAGCTTCCGCCGAAAGGCCGCCATCGTCGACCATGAACTGCGACGTCAGCTTACCAATATCGATATGGGCCGGGCCGAGATCGAGGGCACACAGCGTCTCAAGAATCGGATAAGTCTCAAATTCCGACACCTCATTATTTTCCATCTGGCGAACGAAGCGGTGTGCCTTCATCAGTTCAATAACTGACTGATTATACAAAGGTAAGCCATGAATATAGATCACCACATTACGTCGATATAAGCCCCCGATCATAGGGATCATGGCTTCCGCCAAAGCTTCACGTTCTTTCCAGTCGGCGAAAACGCCTTCGAGACCAGGTCGTGCCACAGGAAATTCCTCTACATAATGTTAATTTCGTCGGCGCGCATTATCGGATTTTGACGCCCTCAACGCAATCTTAGAATTCGGAATTTGGGAAAAACCTGGAGAAATCACTCCCAACAAGGCGATCTAGCGAGCCTGACGCAGGTGATCTAAATACAGCTGGCCTCGATCCTGGTCTATCCGAAACTGATAATGGCGCAGGAAATTCATACCGAGTAGTCCGTCAATGCCCTCAGCCAGCGGCAAACCTAGCACGCCCACAGACAACTGGTTGATGCCGGCTTGCCCAAGAGCCAACCGATTGACTGCCACCACGGGCGCCTGCACCACGCCATTCGCTGTCGAAAAATAGGCTTGCCGGCCATCGAGGTCATAACCCAAGTTGGCCAGTAACTGAGGTGTCAGAATCGTCATGGCGGCCCCCGTATCGATCATCAGAGTGACGGACTCGCGGTTATCCAATAACGCCTTGACCAGCAGCTGACCACCGTTCAGAGCCAAAGGCAGCGTTTCCAGGGCGGCGGGCTCGTCAACTCGACTGGCGTCTATGCCAGCCATCAGCTGACGAGACTGGGCACCCAGACGAGTATGGTTCTGGATCTGGGCGAGCGCCGAGAGGGCCGCCTGCGGGTTGCCCGTCTGGATTCGCAAGAGGCCCAGGGCCATGAAGTAATCACTCAGCTCTGGCAATGCAAAGGTAATGTTTTCATAAATCCGATCTAGGTCTGCGTAGCGCTGCCGGCCAATCAGGGAGCGGGCATAAATGTCCGTGACACTAGCGAGCTCGACCTCCAGGCTTTGTTGCTGAACTTCGGTTGTCACTACCAACGCGGCACGCAGCAAGTAATCGATAGCCAATTGATAGACGCCCTCCTCCCGCGCCAGCGCTGCCAGGATCCGTAATACTCGGTAATCATCGCCAAACTCTTCGAGATAGGCCGTATAGGCGGGGCCCTGAGCCTCCATAGCCAAGCGCTTGATGGCCTGCAGGGCAACTGTACTGGACGCTGCTGGCGCAGCTCCATGGACCTCAGAACCCGTTGTCAGGCTCAAATTAGGGGCCGCCAGATCACGCACTTGATCCTGACCCAGCGTGGCGGATTGCTTGTCTCTCAGCCACCAACCGCTGGCCAAGCCTGCCAGAAACAGGCTGACCGACAGCAGCAACAGGATTAGATAGCGCATTTCTGCCCCGGCTCTTTGCTTTACGAGTAGCAGATAGTAACCTTCACCCCCGCCCCAATGACACAGCTATTGACTATGACAAGCCCGCTTATCGGTCCGTTGACGATTCCCAGACACTCCGGGGAGCGACGTCACTGGAGCAACCTGCCAGGCAGTGCTTCTTCTTTACTCATTGCCGAGGCGATCGCCCAGGAACAGCAATTTTGTCTGGTGGTTGCGGCAGACATGCAGTCTGCTGAGCGCATCTATCACGAACTAAACTTCTTTCTCGCCGCTGCGGGCGCAGAGTCGCAGAACCTGGTGCAGCTGTTTCCCGACTGGGAAACCCTGGTATATGACAACTTCTCACCCCACCAGGACATCATTTCTGAGCGCCTGAGAATACTCAACCAGCTACCGGGCATGACCACCGGGGCACTGGTCGTCCCGGCGACTACCCTCATGCACAGGATCGCCCCACAAGCCTTTTCTTTGGGTAGCAGTCTAGTGCTGGATGTGGGCCAGAAGTTCGATATCAAACATATGCGCCACCAGCTCGAGTCAGCCGCCTATCGATGCGTTGAGACGGTCTATGAACATGGCGAGTTTGCCGTACGCGGCGCGATCATGGATGTCTTTCCCATGGGCTCTGACCACCCCTATCGGCTGGATCTGTTTGATGACGAGATCGAGTCTCTGCGCACCTTCGATCCAGAAACCCAATTGTCCGTCGACAAGGTCAACAGTGTTCGACTTCTGCCAGCCCGCGAATACCCACTAACCACAGCGGCGATCAATCGGTTTCAGGATGCCTGGCACCTGAAATTCCACTCCAACGCCCGCCGCTGCCCGATTTACCAGGACATTTCCCAGGGATTATCGCCACCAGGCGTCGAATACTATCTACCCTTGTTTTTTGAGTCCTCCGCCACCCTGTTCGACTACCTGCCGGAACGCGCCTTGGTCATTAGCGAAGATATTGACGCCACACTGCGCCACCACTGGCGCGACGCCGAAAGTCGCTTCGAGAGCCTGCGCTACGATATTGAAAAACCCATATTGCCCCCAGAAGATATTCTGTTGACCGCTGACGAACTGTTAACTGCCTGCAACTCAAGACCACGAGTCGACATCAGAGAATCCAGCCATCAACAAGGCGATCAGTTCAGCTTCGCGCAACTGCCTGATGTGGCGATCAATGAACGCGGCCAACAGCCGCTGGAGAAACTTCAATTATTGCTCAAACAGGCGTCCCAGAAGATCCTGATCATCACCGAATCTAATGGCCGACGAGAGGTCGTCGACGAACTGCTTGGTCGCCATCACATCAGCACACAAATTGCCGACAGCTGGCCTGAATTTCTGAGCAACTCGGCTGCCGTTCAAATTGCCGTTGCGCCAATGGAACGCGGACTATTATTACCCGCATCGAATCTGCTGGTGCTCACGGAACAACAATTATTTGGTCAACATGTTCTGCAGAAGCGCCGGCGAGATCGACAAAAAGATAATGCTGCGGAATTAGTCATCAAGAGTCTGACAGAGCTGCATATCGATTCACCCGTGGTTCATATCGATCACGGTGTTGGCCGTTATCTCGGTCTGCAAACGCTGTCCATTGACAATCAGGAAACCGAATTTTTAACTCTCGGCTATCAAGATGACGCGCGCCTATATGTGCCTGTCTCGGCTCTACACTTGATTTCTCGTTATGCCGCCGTTGACGAGAACCTAGCGCCCCTGCACAAACTCGGTGGCGACACCTGGGAGAAAGCCAAACGCAAGGCCGCAGAACAGGTTCGCGATGTGGCAGCAGAACTACTGAACATCTATGCTCGTCGAGAGGCCAAAAAAGGCTTCGCTTTTCCCGAGCCCGATGAGGCTTATGAAGAATTTGCGGCAACTTTTCCCTTTGAGGAAACACCCGACCAACAAAACGCGATTGAGCGAGTGATCAGCGACATGGTCAGAGAAAAGGCCATGGATCATTTGATTTGCGGTGACGTCGGCTTTGGCAAGACCGAAGTTGCCATGCGGGCAGCTTTTTTAGCCGTGCACGCCGGCAAACAAGTGGCTATTTTGGTACCGACGACACTCCTCGCTCAACAGCACAATGATACCTTCAAGGATCGGTTCGCCGACTGGCCCGTATCCATAGAATCTATTTCCCGATTCAAGACCAAGAAAGAACAGAAGGTCGCCGCTGACAAAATGGCGGCGGGCACAGTCGACATTGTCATTGGCACCCACGGACTGATTCAGGCGGGCATGAACTTTAAAGATCTGGGTCTGGTGATTATTGATGAGGAGCATCGATTCGGCGTGCGCCAGAAAGAGAAACTGAAATCTATGCGAGCTGAAGTCGATATTCTGACAATGACCGCAACGCCGATCCCAAGAACATTGAATATGGCGATGTCCGGCATGCGCGACCTGACGATTATCGCGACGCCACCAGCCAAGCGTCTATCCATCAAAACTTTTGTTCGCCAAGGCAATGATGCCCTCGTAAAGGAGGCGATTCAGCGTGAATTAATGCGCGGCGGCCAGGTCTATTACCTGCACAACGAGGTCAAGACCATCGAAAGTACAGCGCAAAAAATTCTGGAGATTATTCCAGAAGCCAGAGTAGCGATCGGCCACGGCCAAATGCGCGAACGGGAATTAGAACAGGTCATGGCAGACTTTTATCATAAGCGCGCCAATGTGCTGGTCTGTACCACCATTATTGAGACGGGTATCGACATCCCTAATGCTAATACCATCATCATGGATCGCGCCGATCGATTTGGCCTGGCTCAGATTCATCAGCTGCGGGGCCGAGTTGGGCGCTCCCATCACCAAGCCTATGCTTACCTACTGACACCTCACCCCAAAGCGATGACCAAAGATGCAGTGAAACGCCTTGAGGCCATCAGCGAGGCCGAGGATCTGGGCGCAGGCTTTATACTCGCCACTCATGACTTGGAAATTCGCGGCGCAGGAGAACTACTGGGCGATGACCAAACTGGCAACATGCACAGTATTGGCTTCCCGTTATATATGGAGATGCTGGATCGCGCTGTCGCTGCGATCAAGGACGGCAAGACACCGAATATGGATCTGCCGCTGAGGGAGGATACGGAGATTAACCTGCGCCTGCCGGCCTTGATTCCAGAGAAGTATCTGCCTGACGTCCACAGTCGTCTGGTGCTCTATAAGCGCATATCGAACGCCGAGACCAGCGGCCAGTTACGCGAACTCCAAGTTGAAATGATTGATCGCTTCGGTCTGCTGCCGGAACAGACCAAAACGCTGTTCAGAGTGACTGCGCTGAAACTGCGAGCAGAGAAGCTGGGCATCAAGAAGCTGGACGCAGGACCTGAGGGCGGTAAGATTGAGTTTGCCCAAAGTACCCCCGTAGATCCTTTTACCATTGTGCAGCTGATTCAAACAGAACCACATAGGTATCGCCTTCCCAACGCAAATCAACTATCGTTTGATGAGCAAATGGAAGCGTCAGAAACCCGATTCCAAAAAGTTGAGCAACTATTTGAACGCCTTGAGCAAAAAATTCATGGGAATGCCCACTAAGCTATCGGTCAAGATCGCTTGCAGGCTGCTATTGTGCCTGCCTATGTTCAGCTTTACGGTGCAAGCCGCAACCGAGCAGAGTCCAGCGATCGAGCCTCTGAGCACGATTTCTGGCAGCCCGACTACCAGCGAGACCAAGACAGATTACACCGATTGGTATCAGGTCGAGGTCATCATCTTCGCTCATAAAAATCCGCTCAGCAGCAATGAGATTGCACCATTCAAGCAGCGTTACTATCCGGCTGTAATGTATGCCGTGACAGCAGAGGAAGAGTGGGCACCTGAAAACCCACAACAACAAAGTCAAATTGAGGCTTACCTCGATTTGTTCAGCGTCGATAGTCCAGCGCAAGCCGCTGATTCCGCGCCGGGATTTCTCTTCGAGAGCCGCAGTCAATTCCCTGAACGACCGGTTATAGACGCGGCGATCCCACTTACCGAAGCTGTTACCGATGTTACTGCCACTATTGATACTCAAGCCCTGTTGGCCCAGTTGAACGATAGCACCCATCAAGCTTATGTCGCTCTCGAGCCATCGCAACGCAGCCTGAACAAGATAGTCCGCAGCCTCAACCGTTCTAAGGATTATGCGCTGATCTCGCACCAAGCCTGGCGACAGCCTTTCGTTGGAGAAACGCAGGCGGTACCCATATTGATCCAGGCAGGCAAACATCTCGGTGACTACTTTGAGGTGGATGGTACTTTATTGTTTTATCTTTCACGCTTTCTGCATGTCAAAGCAGACCTGTGGTACACCCCTAACCTTGAGCAGGATATCGCTTTGACCAACGGCACCAAAATGTCAACTAACGACATAAATAAGGAATATCAAGCTGACGTTATGGCAGCCTCAAGCTACCAGCTTGACCACTCTAGAAGGATGCGGAGCGCGACGTTACATTATATTGACCATCCGTTGTTCGGCATTCTCATCAAAATTGACGATTATACCGGACCGCCAGCTTGATCGCGGCGTTCCAGGAAAATTGACAGCGCCTGGCAAACTCGACCCATACCCGCAATGGTGCAGCCATCACGGGCCATGCGCCATATTGCCGCGGCCTTTTCTTGCCGCGGTCCCTGGGTACAGGCATAAACTCCCCGAGGTCGACAGAGCATCGATTGATCCTGGCCTTGGAACGTTGCAAGCGCCGCCGGTGTAACGGCTGCCAAGTCAGCATATTCTTCAAACCCAGTACCGCCGATTATGGCCGGCACTGGCGTGGCCGGATCCGGTGGATCGGCTGAGCAACCCTACTCATGTTTTTTTGCTACCGTGCTAGTCGCGGTTTGAGTGGCAACGGTGCCGTTGATCACGGTTGCCACTCGATCAATCATAGCGGTCATACAGCCGAGTGACATCAGATGACAATAAACCCAAGCTAACTCACCAGATCGAAGCAACTCGAGCGCCTTGCTATCTTCCAGCGCCAACAGTTTCTTTTCATCGACCACTAGCAGACCGTTCAGATTAAATTGCTGCCCACTGACCAAGTCGACCTTGGCGTTTAAGGGCTTCAGCAGGTCATTCGCCTGCAGATGTTGAATAAAGGTTTCAGTGCGCTCGTACTGCACCTGGTACTCTTCCAAAAACTTCATAGCTTGAGCGAGAACCGGGGCGGGCTCGCCGGCCACAAACAATGGCTCGCCTTCTAAGTGATCAAACCCTGGATAGCCTTCATCGATGCAGACTGCCCGTTGCCCGCTGTCGCCGGTCTCAGCCAGTACAAAGGGATAGCGACGAACAAAACCAGGGATATAGCGTGCATTCCAATGACCGTCTTCATCAACAAATAAATTTTCTTCGTGCCGAAGTCCCAACAATGCTACCGGTACGATCTGGTTATCGGACTTGGCAAAAACAATCGGATACTCCTTCGCGGCTTCTGAAAACTCAACACCGGCAAGCACTACAGAGTTAGTCTTGCGCGCGAAACCAAAGCCGTTTAATGCGGAGTTCATTCGCAGGTCTTTATGCGCGGCCTTATTCAGCGCTACTGGATTATCGTAAAAGAGTAAACTTGGCATCCGTGATCCTCGACTCGCTTGCATTTTTTGATTGGTGGGTTGTAGGTCGGCAGCTGGTTCAGACTTAAAGATCTGGTCAAAAATTACGCCTTCACATCCGCAGCCAGGCGTCAGCTCAGGCAATAAATCACCGGTAAATTCCGCCAGCAACTTTCATAATCCCTGCCAAAACCGAAGATACAACTGCCTGGACAGTTGAGCTCGATGCAATCCGGTCGATATTCAGTTCGCTCGCGATCGTGCGTCTTATCAAGCACAACCGCCGACAGCACTGTCGCAACACACATTACCAGTAGCGGCCATTACGTCCAGTGCGCGGCTAATTTCGACGTTACTATAGCGCAGCACCGATGGCGGACGATTACTCATGACTCGCTAGGTTCAGCATGGTCAATCAAATGAATCGTTGAAGTTGGGAACGCACACTCGGCACCATGTTTTTCGATCACAGCTAAAATTTGCAGCAAAACCTTTTCCTTGATGGCGTGATACTCGACCCAGTTAGTGGTTCGAGTAAACGCATAAACAAAGAAATTGACCGAAGATGAACCGAACTCATTGAGGTTGACGATCAAAGTACATTCGGGGTCAATATCTTCGTGATTCGCTAACAGATCTCGAACCTCATCGACGATTAACTTGACCCGACAGGCATCTTCATAACGTACGCCGAAGGTTTCATAGATTCTGCGGTTCAACATCCTCGAGGGATTTTCAACGGCGATACTGGCAAAAATTGAATTAGGCACGAACAATGGCCGGCGATCAAAGGTTCGAATCAAGGTCAGGCGCCAGCCAATGTTCTCAACCGTACCCTCAATTTGCCGATCTGGGCTTCTGATCCAATCACCTACGGTAAATGGTCTATCCAGATAGATCATCAAACCGCCAAAGAAATTCGCCAACAGGTCCTTGGCCGCAAAACCCACCGCAATGCCACCGATACCACCAAAGGCCATGATGCCCGAAACACTGACGCCCAGCGTTTGCAGAACCGACAGTACCGCCGTAATTATGACCGATATGCGCAACAGCTTGCCGATGGCTGTTGCGGTGGTGACATCCGCACCTTGCAGGATAAAGCCACGCTCAGTCTGCACGATAAACCGATACAGAAACATAGCGATAAGACCGACAACGGCGACGTATCTGACGGGTTCGATGATCTCTCCAAAACCCGTGACCGCCTGGGTCGCCACCAGCTCAGCAGCCCAACTGATACCTAGGACCCAAATCGTTAATGTTAGCGGCTGTCGTGCCGCATTCAACAAGGCGTCATCCCAGATAGTCCGCGTACTTTCTATGCGACGGGCTAGCTGATCTAATAGTCGACGCGCCACAAAGTTGGCGGTCATCGTTGCCAGCACAACGAGAAATACGCTGACGACTTCGGGATCTGTCAACCAATGCCACAGTAGTCCTGGCAGCTGCACCAAGGTGAATGAATCTGTCTCTGCCATTAGGGCTCCTTTGTATTGCGTACGCACCCAGCAGCGCTGGGCAAAACTATTTTTTCAAAGCGATGGATGATTAGCAATCCCGAGAGAGGCGCGCCAAATTATAGGGGCGACCACAGGCATCAACGGGCGCTGTCGAATCAGTGTTGACCCGCGGATTGTCCGTCAGCGGACTATCGGTCGGGCCGCGATCGGTCGGGCCGCGATCGGTCGGGGCTATCCGCTGCAACCCACTGTCAAGCAGCAGCGGCTCCGCTGTCGCCGGCACCCCGGCATTCGACTCGTAAGGCATCAACCAGGTCCCCATATAACCGGCCTGCTGTAATCTGGCAGCTACAGAATCCAGTGCGACGAGCGTCCCCGGGCCAATAACGACGCGATGCTGAACATTACCCTCGGCAAGCGCCGTCATGCTCGACACTCGGCCAAAGGACTTATTCAACTTCAACTCTAACGCTACGGCCGCATCAACATCTGTCGTGCTCTCCACGACTAGATAGTAAAGCCCGTCCGGGCTTCTGACCTCGGTGGATGGCGATGAGTTGCCCGCTTCAACACTACTAGTTCGGGTTCGTGATTCGGCGACTGTGTCCAACGGCGACTGTGCGTCTGACGCCAAGCTCGTCAGCCAAAGATCCCTGACGCCAGTCTTTGCTAACTCGTCTTTTAAGGTTTGCAAGGCATCTGGCGAGAGTGATGCCGGAGTCAAGACGCCATAGTAGATCCTGCCGCTGTTTCGAAATATTTTGTAGCTGACATCGATACCCGTTAACCGACTGAGGCGCTCAGCCTCGCGACTGGCGTTAGCCTCACGGGCGAAACTGCCAACGACCCAATAGTTATCAAGCGCCTGCACGCCGGTGGATACCAGCAGCAAGGATAGCAACAGACCACGCAATCCAGTGCGACTCTGGCTGCGGTCAATCGTCCCATTACCGCGACCCACGATCAGCAAGGCTTTTCTCCACAAGGTACCTATTTTAGACATGATATTTTTGACCCTGCATGATTATTGTTTGCACACCGTTAAACCCTTCAGCCACCAGTTCGGTGCAGCGCCAGAGGAATCTATACCGTCAGATTATCACAGAGCGATTACTGACCAGAAGTTTATGGCTAAATTCCTATTGTAATTGCATTTCGCCTGTATATAATCCCAGTTACTGTATAAAAATACAGCCGGTTTGCATCCACGAAAACCAAGACGCGCATCTACTAGGCATATTAACAATATGAGCAGGATAAGCCCGCGATGAAAGCAGAACTAAAAAGCCCCACCAAGCTGACCCCAAGACAAGCTGAAGTATTGGCGTTCATCAAGTCTTATCTGGACGAGACGGGTTATCCACCAACACGAGCTGACATTGCCCGTCAGCTTGGCTTCAAGAGCGCCAATGCCTCTGAGGAGCATCTCAAGGCGCTCGCCAGAAAAGGGGCGATCGAGATGATACCGGGGACTTCCCGAGGCATTAAATTACCTGAGAGCAATGGCATCCCCATCGTTGGCCGAGTCGCCGCCGGTAGCCCGATCCTGGCGCAGGAACATATTGAAGACTACTGCGAGCTTTCACCCAATTTCTTCAAACCTGCTGCAGACTATCTGCTCACCGTCCACGGCGACAGCATGATCGAATGCGGCATTCTCGATGGCGACCTGTTAGCCGTTCACCGTACTCAGTCGGTGAATAATGGCGACATCATCGTTGCGCGAGTAGAAGACGAGGTCACGGTCAAGCGGTTGCAAACAAACCGCAGTAAACACCTCATTACCCTGCTCCCCGAAAATGCTGACTACACGCCTATTGAGGTGGATTTACGCCACCAAAACTTCAGCATCGAAGGGCTGATGGTGGGAATTCTGCGGCACTAAGACCAACCCGCTGGTAAACGCGCCAGATAGAAGTGCCAGATAGAAGTGCCAGATAGAAGCGCGTCAACCAGGACCGTGTCTACAACGAGCTTTCTTAGCTCGTTGTATTGACCGCCCGCGGCCGCTAAACAGCTAGTCCTCAATAATAGCCACAGCCCGGGTCCAGCCGGCCGACGCGGCCCGGATCTTATGGGGAAAGCATGAAATCATAAACCCATAGTCTGGCAACACCTCCAGGTTGTGGAGTTTCTCTAGGTGACAATAGCCAATCTCGCGGCCGGCCTTATGGCCCTCCCAAATCACGCTCGGATCACCGGTGGCCAGATATTTTTCTCGAGTATGGACAAAAGGGGCATCCCAGCTCCAACCGTCGGTGCCCGTCACTCGAATACCTCGCTCCAACAGATATAGGGTGGCATCCCGCCCCATTCCGCAGCCAGCAGAAACATAGTCTTCGTGGCCATAGCGTTTACCTGCGGCTGTATTCACCACCACGATATTCAAGGGTTGCAGCTCATAGCCGATGCGCTGCAGCTCGGTTTTGACATCGTTGGCGCTTATCACATAGCCGTCTTCGCGATCGCGAAAATCGAGCTTTACGCCATCCTGCAAGCACCAGTCGAGGGGGATCTCATCAATCGTGCTGGACCGCTCGCCATTATTCATCGTTGAATGAAAGTGATAGGGCGCATCAAGATGAGTACCGTTATGAGTACTGAGGTTGATCTGCTCAACCGCCCAAGCTTCGCCGTCGGGAAGGTCTTCGGCCTTCAGGCCGGGGAAGAATGACGCCAGACCTTTGACCGACTGATGATGGTCTATATAGTTGATCTTCGGGCCCGCACCCGGCGGATCAGAAATCACATCATTTTCGAGATAAATCGACAGATCAATCAGTTGTCGTGCCATGCTCTTGTCCTTCTGATTAGGTCTTTCTTCATTTAAACGCTTACGCTTAACTTAAAGGCTGAATTTAAAAGCTTGAGCTTAGCGCTCTGATACCAGCCCCACCAGCCTCATCTATTGTTGAATTGCTCGGCCTGCGCCTGCAAAGCCTCCAAGCCCACCAGCGCATTGAATTCCGCGAATGTCAGCCGTGGCTGGTCTGAGGCCAGAGCGCCAGTAGCGGCCAACTCACCATAGGCCAACTGCAATACCCTAGCATGGCGCAGCAGCGCGGATACCGGCCTTAAGATCAATCGAAAACCCATGGCAGCCAGCGCCACAGGTGCGAACTCTGGCGTCTTACCATCTTCAACCATATTCGCCACCAAGGGCACGCCAGCAAAAGTGCTGGCGATGATCTGCATCTCCGCCTCGCTCTGTGGGGCTTCAATAAACAGTATGTCTGCTCCAGCATCCAGCATGGCGTGGCCCCGGCGTAACGCCTCATTAAGGTCATGGGTGGCGCGGGCATCAGTGCGTGCAATGACCAGAAAGTCTGGACTACTTCTCGCTGCAATGGCGGCCCGGATCTTTTGCACCGCCTCATCCATGGGAACCACCAATTTACCTTCCATATGTCCACAACGTTTCGGCATCACTTGGTCTTCAAGCTGAATTGCGGCCACACCAGCCCGCTCATAGGCCTGTACCAGACGCATCACGTTCAGCTCACCACCATAACCATTATCACCATCGGCAATCACTGGCGCAGCACCGGCAGCCGCGACGATTTGAGCGGCTCGTTCGGCCATTTCCGTGGCCGTCACCAGGCCGATATCGGGTTTACCCAGGAGGCTGGCGGCAACGCCAAAGCCTGTCATATACAGCGCCTTAAAGCCTGTCTGGCTCGCAATCAGGGCCGAAAGACCATCATAGACGCCGGGCAACACCAGGTAGTCTGAGTCATTCATCAGTTGTTTCAGCATCGATTTCCCCATAAGACTTTGGTTGAATACTACCATTACACCGCCGGCAGCAGTACATTGAGATCTGGAGCCTACAGGGCTTCGCCGACAAATTATTGATGTGACTATATTATCGGAGTAAACCCATGCCCAGACTCAGACAGGTATCCCGCGCCGACGCCGATGCCGCGGTACTACCCTACTACAACGCTCTGTTCGGCGATCGCGATCCCGTTACCGAACCCGGCACTGCCACAGGCACGCCAGGCGACTGGTGGACCGTATTCGCCCTAGTCCCTGAGTGTTTCGCCCATGCCGTCGCCGGCTTTCAGTTCTACCGCAGTAAAAAACGTCAGATCAGCCCCAAATTGCGCGAATTGGGCCAGGCGCGTGCCGGCTACAGTCGCGGCAGTCAGTTCGTGTTCTCTCAACACTGCAAGTCATTGCGGGCGGTGGGCTACAGCGAAGCGCAGATCAGCGCGATGCCCTACTGGCAGAGCACTGACCTATTCAGTCCTTTGGAGCGCGCGGTGCTGGCCTATACTGACGACCTGGTATTATCGGGCGGTCGGGTTGCTGACGGCACCTTTGAGGTACTCAAAGCCCACCTGTCTGACGAGGCGATTCTGGAGTTGACGTACATTACCTGCACCTACGAGATGCACGCGACCATGACTCGGGCCCTGCGCCTGGAATACGACGACGTGGATGAACGCATCACCGAGATCGCCGCGCCCGATGATGACCTGCAAAAAATGGATTTCATGCGCGCTGTAGACTAACAACCTGTATTTCGCCGCAGGCGAAAACAGGTTGGCTGGCAGGTGTTTCGCGAAGCGAAATACCGAGAAGTAGGCTGTATTTCGCCGCGGGCGAAAACAGGTTGGCTGGCAGGTGTTTCGTGACTTTACGCCAAAAGTGCAAGACATGAATGCCGCTCAGCTTATGGCACAGCGATAAGCTGAGAGTCGGCCCAATACCAAGAGTCACCCACAACCGTCGTGAAACACCAGACCGGAGAAACCCTATGCCCAACTTACCACTCTCCCATATCACGGTGCTGGATCTGACCATTGCCAGAGCCGGCCCCACCGCCGTCCGCCTACTGGCTGACTGGGGCGCAAATGTAATTCGTATCGAGCCGCCAGCCGGCAAGGATACTTCTGGCGGCTCTGTGACCGGCCTTGCCAACGGCCCCGACAATCAGAACCTGCACCGCAACAAACGCGGTCTGGCTATTGATTTGAAAAGCCCAGCGGGCCAAGCATTGTTCCACCAACTCGTCGCAAAGGCCGATGTAGTCGCAGAAAATTTTCGCTCAGAGGTCAAAACCCGACTGGGTTGCGCCTACGAAGACCTGAAAGCCATCAACCCGCGGATTATTCTCGCCAGTATTTCAGGCTTTGGTCAAGATGGCCCCTATGGGAAACGGCCCGGGGTCGATCAGATCATCCAAGGCACCAGTGGTCTCATGTCCATCACTGGTGAGCCTGGCCGAGGGCCCATGCGAGTGGGTATCGCCATCTCGGATACCAGCGCCGGCATGTTTCTCGGTCAGGGTATTCTCTTGGCACTGATTCATCGAGATAAAACCGGCGAAGGTCAGTGGGTGCATACTTCGCTGCTGGAAGCCATGCTCAGCAAGATTGATTTCCAGGGCGCGCGTTACACCATGTCCGGTGAGGTTGCGGAGCAACAGGGTAATTTTCATCCCACCCAGGTCCCTATGGGTGTCTTCGAATCGGCAGACGGGCAGGTCAATCTGGCCGCCAGCACCGGCAAAATGTGGGTCAATTTCTGTCAGGCACTGGATGCCAAAGCTCTGTTGGAACAACCTGAATACCAACGGGCGGGCGATCGGGTCAAGCATCGTGATCAACTCAATATAGACGTCAATCAGGTCACCCGCGGCTTTACGACCGCTGACCTAGTGGCACGGTTAAACGCCGTCGGCGTCCCCTGCGGGCCTATCTATACCATCGGCGAGGCCTTTGAGGACCCCCAGGCCCAACACCTGCAGATGACCCGCAGCGCGCCACACCCGGAGTTGGGTGACATCAGCCTGGTGCGCTCGCCGATCAATCTATCGGCTTGCCCAGCCCCCAAAAGCTTCCACCATGCGGGTCCAGCTGCAGGAGAGCACAGCGCCGAGATACTGCTGGAGCTGGGGTTCTCTGCTGGCGAGATTAAGGCGTTGATGGCGGCTAAGGCGATTGGTTGAAGGTGGGGTGGAGTGTTATTCGCTTTGGGATGCATCGCAGTATTCAGGGGCGCCTCTCGGTGTTTCGCTGCGCGAAACACCGAGAGGCCTACCCGTTTTCGCCTATGGCGAAAGACGGGCAGTTAATCATAGAGTACGACAGAGCGAATGCTTTCCCCGGAATGCATCAGTTCAAAGGCGCGATTAATATCAGTCAGGGGCATGGTGTGCGTGATCAGGTCATCGATATTGATCTTCTTATCCATATACCAGTCGACGATCTTCGGCACATCGGTGCGACCTCTGGCACCGCCAAAGGCGGTGCCACGCCATGACCGACCAGTAACTAGCTGAAATGGCCGGGTCGATATTTCCTGGCCGGCGCCGGCAACGCCAATGATGCAACTCTGCCCCCAACCCTTGTGGGTGCATTCCAACGCCTGACGCATGGTATTGACGTTACCAATGCATTCAAAACTGTAATCCACACCACCGTTAGTCATATCGATCAGGGCGGCTGTGACATCCTTATGGTCTTTCGGGTTAACGAAATCTGTCATACCGAACTGGGTCGCCAAGGCGACTTTTGACGGGTTGATATCCACGCCGATAATACGCGTTGCCCCCACCAGCTTGGCGCCCTGGATCACATTCAAGCCAATACCGCCGAGACCGAATACGGCGACGGTGGAACCCGCTTCCACCTTCATGGTGAAAGCCACGGCACCGATACCGGTGGTGACGCCGCAACCGATGTAGCACACCTTATCGAAAGGCGCATCCGGTCGAATTTTAGCCAGTGCAATCTCGGGCAACACCGAATAGTTCGAGAAGGTCGAACAACCCATATAGTGCAGAATCGGCTTGCCCTCAAAGGTAAACCGACTGGTACCGTCAGGCATCACACCGCGGCCTTGAGTCTCGCGAATCGCCTGGCACAGGTTGGTCTTCGGGTGCAGACAGAAATCACACTCTCGGCATTCAGGGGTATACAGCGGAATCACATGATCACCGGGACGCAGATGCTTAACGCCAGGGCCCACCTCCACCACGATACCGGCACCCTCATGACCCAGAATCGCCGGGAACGCACCCTCAGGGTCATCACCAGACAGGGTGAACGCGTCCGTATGACAGACGCCGCTGGCTTTCATCTGCACCAATACTTCACCAGCGCGTGGGCCATCCAGATCAACTTCGACGATTTCCAGGGGTTGACCGGCAGCAAAGGCCACAGCAGCTTGTGTTTTCATCGCGAGGTTCTCATATCAGCGGAATTAATGGCGACAAACCTATCATAGACCACATCGTCTCACCACTAATGGTATCATGGCGAAAAACAATCTACCCAGGGATGAACATGCCTGATCTACATATTACCGTTATTCCCGGCGACGGCATTGGCCCGGAGATCATGGACGCGACACTGCAGGTCCTGAAGAAACTCAATGTTGGCTTGGTATTCGATGAAGCATTGGCCGGCGGTCCAGCTATGCAGGAAGGTCTGGACCTGATACCGGAAGAAACCCTGGAAAAAATCGAACACAGTGCCGCGACCCTCAAGGGCCCGATCACGACGCCGATTGGCAAGGGCTTTACCTCCGTTAACGTCTCACTGCGCCAACATTTCAACCTGTTTGCTAATGTCCGACCGACCCTGTCCATTCCCGGCGCAACGACCCGATATTCGAATATCGATATTCTGATCGTCCGTGAGAATATGGAAGGCCTGTATTCCGGTATCGGTCATACCCTCAGCGAAGACGGCGAACGGGCAGAACTGCGCAGCGTCGTCACCCGCAAAGGCTGCCTGCGAATTCTGCGTCACGCCTTCGAGCTTGCCCGACGCTTGAAGCGGCGCAAGGTGACGGTTGTGCACAAGGCTAATATCATGAAATCAACTTCCGGCCTGTTCCTGAATGTCGCTCGCGAAGTCGCGCAAGAATACTCTGACATTGAGTGCGAGGAAATGATCGTCGACAACTGCGCCATGCAGTTAGTGATGAACCCCCACCGATTTGATGTCATCGTGACCACCAACCTGTTCGGCGATATTCTGTCCGATCTGTGTGCCGGCTTGGTAGGCGGCCTGGGCCTCGCACCGGGGGCCAACATTGGCGAAAATATGGGTATCTTTGAGGCAGTACATGGCAGTGCGCCGGATATTGCCGGCAAGAATATCGCCAACCCCACTGCATTATTGTTAGGCGCAGCGATGATGCTGGATTATCTGCATCTGAATGAAGCAGCGGAGAAAATCCGCAAAGCAGTTCGAATCGTTATTGGCGAAGGCAAACACCTAACACCGGATCTCGGCGGCCAAGCCGGCACCACTGAATATACCGACGCGCTGCTACTCACCCTGGACAGCCTCTAACGAGGCGACTTAACCGAAATTTAAAGGCTGTTGTTGACGCTGTTTCAAACCAGTAGCTGCTTTAATAGCGCTCGGGTCCGATGCCGTTCATCATCGTTGGTGGTGAACTCTGACGCGGCAAAATCTGTGACGCCAGCCTCACGCATCCCGTCTATGGCGGTGCGTACTTGGTCCTCATTACCCACAATCGCTAACTGTCCGGGACCCTCGACACCCTCTCTTTCAAACATGGCCTTATAGGATGGCAACTCGCCATACATGGCGAGATTACGGCCAATCCTTGCTCGAATGCCCGCCTCATCATTAGTCACACAAACCGGCAGTGTCGCGATAATGCGGGGCGCAGGTTTTCCGGCAGCAGCCGCCGCTTCCGACAATCGTGGTTTGATATGCTCCTTAACCGTCTTGGGTCCCACCCAAGCTAAGGTTGTACCATCGGCCAAGGTCCCGGCAACTTTGAGCGCCTGCGGACCCAGTGCCGCCACCACAACTGGTGTCACCGCTGTGGGCTTGAAGAAAGTGACAGCCTCACAAGACAGCATCTTGCCCTTGAAGTCGACTCGGCCAGCATTCAGAAGTGGCACCAGGATACTGAGATATTCGCGCAAATGACGTATGGGTTTATCAAAGGGCATGCCCAACTGCGCCAACATCGGCGCGTGCGACAAACCGATACCCAGGGTCAGACGCGGTCCGATGGCGTTGAGGGCCGTATGCGTCTGGCCTGCCATAACCATGGGGTGGCGCGGAAAAGTCGGCACAATGGCCGTACCGAGCTCGATCCGCGGCACACTCAGACCTACCACCATCAGCACCATTAACGCATCCAGCCCACCCGTTGGATGTTCAGCCAGCCAGTAGCTCGAGAAGCCATCATCATTGGCGGTTTGCGCATGTTGGGTGATCGCCTCAATCGACGCGCCTTGCACTAGCCCTGTACCATTGATCCCGATTTGCATTACGGCTTTCTCCTAATTTGTGTTCCAGACTACTCCATTCAGACAAAGTACACACCCAGTGTAGTGCATAAAAAAAGGCGACCCTAGGGCCGCCTTTCTTATTCCGCCTTCCAAAACCCTCGGTATTTACACCTCAGGTTTCAGCAATGACTCTTGGATCAGAGCTTTGCTGACTGGAAAGTCAATTCAATGCCATACAGACGGGGTGAAGTCACACCAGCTGATTGACGGAAGAACTCGGACTCGTCGTTCCGCAGGATCTGCAGTATAGCCACATCGTTAAAGACGTTGTTGACAAAACCTGAAACGATCCAGGCGCCATCATTTGAAGTCCAGCTGGCACGCACGTCAGTTCGACCATAGGCTTGAGTCTTTTCAGCCTCAGTCTGGAAAGGTGAGTAGTAAACCTCATCAGTCCAGCTGTAAACACCGAAGAGATCGATGTTGCCACTTTCTACGGGGATGCGGTAAGTGGCATAGCCTGTGTACTTAACTTCAGGAACCTGGAGTAACTGGTTACCCTTGATGTTTACCTCCTGGTTTGCACCAGGGAACAAGCTATCAGGCTTATCAAACCCAGCAGTGTCCTTAGTGAACAAGTCTTTAGTGTACTCGCTAGGGGTATAGCTGAAGTTACCACCCAGTGTCAGGTTATCCGTTGCCAACCACAGCAACTCGCCTTCAAGACCATAAATTTCTGCGCCAGGTGCTTCCAATACCGAAGTACTCAGACCACCAATACTGGACACTTCGGTCGCAACCGTATGAATCGTTGTGTAGTCGTAGAAATAAGTCGAGGCGTTCAGCTGGATAGTGTCATCCGCAAACTGAGCTTTGTAGCCAATTTCATAGGCAGTCAACTCTTCAGGATCATAAGTTGGCGTTGTGCTGAAGAATACCAAGTTATATCCACCTGAGCGATAACCAGAAGTCACCGAGAAGTACATCATTGACGTATCATTCAGATTCCAGTCGAGGTTAATACGGCCGGTTGTCTTCTTATCCTTACGGTAGAATGGACGATAGACGCTGACGGCCATTGGAATACCACCGTTAACCGCGTGCTCATTCGCAATAGGCTGCTGATTAGCATCGACACAGACACCGTCAGCGTTGACACCTACAGAGCAAGTGGTGGCGTCACCCGTCTGAAAACCACCGTTCGCGACGTTATATTCATACAGAGACAAAGTCGGGGCTCCAAGAATCGCTGGCAGTGTTAGCGCGCCAGAGCCATCAGTAAAAAACGGTACGTTGCCACCGGCAGCAGCTATGTAGGTAGTACCCACTTCCGTATAACGGAACAGATTTTCCTCAGCTGTGATCTCGTCATAGGCATAACGGATACCGGCTGTCAGCGTAAACTTGTCATTGATATCCCACACTGCTTGAGTATAGGCCGCGAACGCTTCACGTTTGGTCTGCGTGTGATACAACAGATCACTACCGCGGGTGTTGGGACCATTCTGAACATCTAGATCAGGGTTGGTACCATCATCACCATACCAAGGAGTCAGTTGCAGGTTATCCGTACGGCCACCTACACCACTAAGACCCAAATCAGCGTTTGAATTTTCCACTGAGGCATTGACTGCGCAGGACGCTGCTGGCGTGGCTGCGTTCAAGCAGGAATCCCTGGCAGAGTGAAGCGTAGGCACAACTGCACCCGCATTATTAATGACTTGCGCGAAAGACGGTCCGGCGCCGAAAGGCAGGTACTGGTCATCATAAGCGTCTTCGAATCTTGATCCACCGACGGCTGAATAGTAGTCGCCGCGCTGATCGATCGTCGCGTCATAGAAGAAAATACCTGACGTGATAGAGAAGTTCTCAGAAAAATCGTAGAACGCCTGGAGTTCATGAGAAGAATAATCTGCCTCATGGTTCACGTAAAACTGACGGTCAATAAACAGACTGCCGGTATTGTCATCATCACTCGTACGGCGATAAGACAACTTGTTATAACCATAAATGTACTTGAGCACGAGATCCTCAGACACATCCCAAGCCGCGGTCATCTGCGTGCCTTGCTGGTCAAATTCTTCTCGGTTCAAACCGTTGGTTGCCGCACAGACGTCACTGCCACTAATATCGCCGCCAAACACACAGGCATTCAAGGCTGCTGCACTTGCCGCTGAGGTGTTATTGAAGCCATCCATTGACGCAGCTGCGTTTTGGAAGCCGTTATTAGCACTGTAATCAAGACCCGGTCGATTATGCTGTGCAAGCACACCGGCACCGGTTACTGGATCAGTAAAGGTATAAGTAGTAGCGCCCGGCAATAAGAAGTTATTCGCCAGTGGATTCGTCTGAGCCGCATCAACTCGTCGATAGCCTGGGATCAAATCCGTGGTATTTCTTGATGGTTGGCTTTCTTCGTTCAAGACCACCAAACCAGCACCATTAGCACCACCAAAAGATCGGTCGATGTTCATCTGGTTCTGACGCAGGTCTACCTGAAAAGTATCCGTCGGGTTCCACTTCAGTTGTACCGCGATGTTGTCAGTACCCAAACCATCGATGGCACCATCAGGGTTTGATCCGATATCTTCGATGATACCGTCGCGGTCACGCAGACTGAAGTTCAATCGTGCGGCCAGTACATCGTCCACTAACGCACCGGAAACCATACCGTAGTATTCCTGGGTCCCGAAGTTGCCGAAAATAGTTTTGAAGGCAAACTCACTATCGTAAGTCGGCTCTTTGTAGAGAATGTTGATGGCACCACCCACGGCGTTTCGGCCATACAGTGTACCCTGCGGTCCACGCAGGACCTCAATTCGCTGAACGTCCCAGAAGGTCGCCGCAGTCGCGGTGAGCAAGTCTTCCGAGTAAACGCCGTTCATATAGGTCGCAACACCAGGGTCGCCACCTAACGCTCGAAAGTTCCGGCCAACACCGCGAACTGTCGCGTCATAGGGCTGAATCGTTGTCGCTGGAACGAAGTTCTGGAGATCCTCTTGGTTACGAATACCAAAATCGTCAATAAATTGATCGGTAAACTCGGTAATAGAAATTGACGTATCTTGAATTGACGCCTCTTTCCGTTCCGCGGTGACAATCACTTCTTCAATACGTCTTGAGCCTTCTTCGGCCACTGCTGCTCCGAACGGCACTAGCGCTGCCCCCAGCAGTAAGACGCGATTGACTCGCTTATCTACTTTAATCATGGATCCCCTCCGAACTAATACATTTTTTTATTAATCATCCTCGGCAAACCGCACCGACCCAGCAACATTAGGCTTACTAGGGCAATTTGTAAACAGTCTCGAATATCATTACTTTTGATGATGGCGCGACGCAGCAACGCACCGCTTCGTGAATGTTACTTAACGACACAAATTTGGCGGTTTACCAACGTCGCGGTCTATAAAAACAGCTTAAATGCACGTAAATTAGTTACTCTTGGCATTTCCAGGCTTACCTGAATATAACGCAATATCGCGCTGCAGCAATTCAAAAAAATGAACCTAACTATATTTACATGGGGGGTTTCCGTGTCCCTTGCAGCAATAATTGACAAAACTAGAAGCTGACAGCGCAAACCACATGACCCAAGCCACACTTTAACAGCGACCAACAGTTTAACTATGGGGTTACGACGGCTTCTACATTAACTTACCGAGATTGACTTACCGAGATTGACTCAACCACGTTGAGTCCATTGTTTCTTCGCCGCTCGTTAAGGGTATATTCTACCGATGCAATCTGATGTTGTTTGATGCAAGACACGCTGAAAATCCAGCACTATTAAGGTTAACACTATATGAAACCGACAAACCTACTTTTCATTACGGCCGACCAATGGCGTGGAGACTGCCTCAGCAGCATGGGGCACCCCGTGGTAACAACCCCACACCTCGACCAACTAGCCGCCGAGAGCACTCAGTTTCGCCAACACTATGCCAATGCGGTTCCCTGTGGCCCTAGTCGAGCCAGCCTGCATACTGGCATGTACTTGCACAATCATCGGTCGGGCACTAACGGCACCCCCCTAGATAGTCGCTTTACTAACTGGGCAACAGAGCTGCGAGCCAATGGCTACGACCCGGTGTTGTTTGGCTATACGCATACTGCAATGGACCCTCGCGGGGTTCTCGAGGATCATCCCGGACTTTTTAATGACGAAGGCGTGCTGCCGGGCATCCGGCCGATCATTGATATGGGCACCCTGTGCCCAGACTGGCGGCGATTTTTGCAAACCAAAGGCTATCAGTTACCAGATGTTGATGGTGCAACCTATTCATTGCGCGCAAGAGCCGCGCCGGACAAACTCAAACCCGAGCCCCTGATATTTGACAAAACTCACACGGACACTTACTTCCTCACGAGTGAGGTCATCAATTACATCCAGGCTTTCAAACAGCACACCTCGACGACCCGGCAAGGCTGGTGCGCCCATTTGTCATTGCGCGCGCCTCACCCACCCTGGGTAGCCGCCGCGCCTTATCACTTACGTTATCCGACTGACAACCTACCCGCACCTGTTAGGCAGACTAATTTGGAGTCTGAGAGAGATTCTCACCCCTGGCTGGCTGAGCACCTGGGCAATGAGCGCAACCGCAGCCATGTCGACATTGACCGCCATCGTTTATTGCAGGCCAGCTACTATGGTTTGATGAGCGAAGTAGACGATAATATGGGCCGCCTCATCAATTGGCTGAAAGACACGGAACAATGGGACAACACTCTGCTGATTTTTACATCCGACCACGGTGAGCAAATGGGTGATCACTGGATGTATGGCAAAGCGGGCTTCTTCGACCAGTCTTACCATATTCCGTTGATTATTCACGCCCCTGGCGGGGAACCAGGCAGCTGCGATGACTTCACCGAGCATGTAGATATTCTACCGACCATTTTGGCCAGCCTCGACCTAACACTTCCGCGGCAGTGCGACGGCTGCTCCTTATTACCGAAACTGCAAGGCAAGACATTAAACAATTGGCGGACCTGCGCCCACTACGAATATGATTTCCGCCACTCGCAGGCCGAAAATGCCTTAGACCTGAACATGGAGTCGGCCTGCCTGAATGTTATTCGAGATGCGCGTTATAAGTATGTACACTTCGCCGACTTGCCGTGCCTGCTGTTCGACCTTAAAAATGATCCTGGCGAACTGACAAACATCGCGACTACGTCACCAGCCATCGTCGCCGAGTATGCGCAGAAACTCTTAAGCTGGCGCTTACGTACCACAGACAAAACGTTGACACACCTGCAGATCAGTCGGACTGATGGTTTGAAAAACATGAAAGATGAATAGTGATATTTTGCCAAACCTCGCCTTAAGCGTTTAGATTCATGTCACCATATATTACCCGTTAGAATGGGATAGTCGAGACTGCCACGCCAGGCGTTTATTTACCGCAGAGCCTGGCGCAACTCGAAACCAGAACAATGCTAGAAAGGCCTCTACAAACTTGGTACTGGTTTATGCAGGAACAGATGCTTATATTAAGACCCTTGAAACGGGAGCCACAACGATGAACCTGGATCACCACTTCAACATTACTCCCCTAGATGCCAGCTTTGGCGCCCGAGTCACCGACCTGGATCTGACCAACCTGAGTGATGCCGAGTTTACCGCACTTTATTCAGCCTGGCTTGAGTACGCTCTGCTGGTGTTCCCAGGCCAGCATCTCAGCCACCAAGCCCAGATTAATTTTGCTCGACGCTTCGGCGAACTGGAATTCGACCTGGCACCAATCAGCAATGTCAGGCGCGATGGCAGCGTCCGCCTGGCAGACGGCAGCGATGATGTCGTGAAGGTACTGGTGGGCAATATGGGCTGGCATGCCGACAGTACCTATATGCCGGTGCAGGCCAAGGGCGCTGTGTTTACTGCTCACACTGTGCCTGTCAAAGACGGCCAAACAGGTTGGGCCGATATGCGTGCCGCCTACGCGGCGCTGGACGATACCTTGCGGACCCGAGTCGATGGCCTGAGCGCGTACCACTCGCTGCACTATAGTCAGGCAAAGATCGATGGCACGCCGAACAAAAATGGCAGTTATAGTGGCTACGGACTGCACGATTTGCCACCACCACTGCGTCCATTGGTCAAGGTTCATCCTGAGACCGGCCGCCCAGCCTTACTGATTGGACGCCATGCATATGGCATTCCCGGCCTCAGCGAAGCTGAATCAGAAGCATTACTGGAGTCCCTGGTGACCTTTGCCTGCCAAGCACCCAGGGTCTATCACCATCAGTGGTCTGCGGGGGACGCGGTCATCTGGGATAATCGTTGTCTGTTGCACCGCGCTTGTCCCTGGGACATGACGGAACCGCGAGTCATGTATCACTCGCGGATTGGTGGTGATCCGGCGTCAGAGGCCGCAGAGACTGCAAATGGACACACGCCTACATAAACAGGCAGGTCGCCCGCAGCTCGATGGATGAGCGCCCTGGCTCACCGAGGTTGACCTCGGGGTCAGCAAAGGCTGAGTGTGGCGTCCAGTAGGGTTTGTCGGTACCGAGGCGGTCGCTGTCATAGGTACGAAAGGCCACCACCTCATCGCGATGCATATTCGGAAAGCCATACCATTGATGCTGGTCTTTGACCCGCGGCGGGGCGATCCCCAAAGTTTCAAAGTCAAAACCGCCACCGGCATAGTCTTCGACCAATGACGGCCTAATGTCTGTCTGCGGGACCGTTCGCGCATCGCAAAATGCCAAGGGTAAATCCATTTTCTCGGCACCCACGTTCCGCCAAAATTGCAAAATCAGCAAGCGCCTGGCACGACCCACATCCTCGCCGCTAATGCCCGCCTGACGCAAACTACTAAGTGTTTGCGCATCATCCATCAAGTAACGCGAGCGGATAAGATCGCCATAGCTGGCGGCAAAGTCTGAATGCACGGAGCGGATCGGCGCGAGATCTGGATGCAAACTCGCTTGTTGCGGGTTGCGGATGATATGGCTACTCACTAGGGCATGGTCACAGCCCGTCAATTGCCGGGCCAGCACCGCAATCTCAGCGTAGTGAATCTCCATAATTTCTTGTTCCTGCCAATGCTGCACCTGACTCTTGTGGGGCAATAACTCAAAACCACAGTCTTGCCAGCTTCCCGCAAAGGTCTGGCGCCCGTCTCGAATAGCGACATTGACGATGACAGGTTCGGCAAAGGACTGGTCAACATAATTCAGGTCCGCCTGACAGAATAAGCGTTGTGATTGGTTCGTCATTGGCTTCTCCTTGGGTTAGTAACAAACGGCACGGCAGTCATCCGCGTCATCATGACATGTCATCAGACAAACCATCAGACAAGCCATCAGACAAGTCATCAAGAAACATTCCGCTCTCGACTGGCCCAGTAGGGTTTGCGCAGTTCGGTTTTCAGAATTTTGCCTGATGGATTGCGCGGAATAGTCTCCATCCAGTCAACGGAGGTCGGACATTTGTAAGTCGCTAGCCGTTGGCGGCAATAAGCATATACATCTTCTTCCGTCAGCCGCGGGTCTTTACGCGTGATAATCGCTTTCACCGTTTCACCCCAGCGCTCACTGGGAATACCGATGACTGCCGCGTCAGCAATATCGGGGTGGCTCATCAAAGCATTCTCGATCTCAGCAGGATAAATATTTTCACCCCCAGAGATGATCATGTCTTTCACCCGATCATGAATAAACAAAAACCCCTCTTGCAGGTAGCCCGCATCGCCAGACTTGAACCAGCCATCAGCATCAATACACTCTGCCGTGGCCTCATCATTACGCCAGTAACCCCGCATAATTTGTGGACCCTTGACACAAATTTCACCCACTTCACCATCTGGCAGTAGCGCGCCAGTAAGTCGATCCACAATTCGCAATTGGTGGCCGACCACAGCTTTTCCGCAAGAGCGCAACAAGCTTGCCCGCGGACCACCCGGGTCATGGTCTTCAGGCATCAAAATCGTAATGCCCCCTGTGGTTTCTGTTAGGCCATAGACTTGATAGAATCGCGCCTTAAAGGTCTTCATTGCGGCAACCAAAACTTCTTCAGTGACGGGTGAAGCGCCGTAGGTAATCGACTCCAGGCTGCTGTAGTCAACATCCTGAACATTCGGCTGAGCCAAGAGGAACTGCATTACCGCCGGCACAAAGATTGTATGGGTGACACGAAATGCCGGGATGACTCGAAGAATTTCCTGCAGGTCCACATCCCGCAATAGAATAGAAGTAGCACCGCTGAACACACCAATCACGCCCCAGCCGCTACCTGAGATATGAAACAGCGGCATACACACCAGATTAACGGTCGTCGGCGAAAAATTCAGGGCTCCGAGTCCTTCGCTCATCAGGGAGATCATATTGTTATTCGTGGTTTCAACGCCTTTCGGCAGGCCCGTGGTGCCTGAAGTATATAGCTGATAACAGGTGTCCTCAGGTGCGACGGGGACATTCGGATCATCGATGGCTTGGCCAGCAATCCATTGTTCGTAACTGGGATATCCCGAATCGCCGGGATCACCAATGACTACGATTTGATCCAGATTCAATGTCATCTGCGCCAGGTGACCCAGAAACTCATCACCGATCAATAGCACCCGAGACTCACTGTGATTGAGTATGTACTCCATCTCTGGGGGCGCCAGGCGCCAGTTAACAGCCACTGACACCGCGTTGAGCTTGGTCACACCAAACAGGCTTGTAAAATACTCTGGCGTATTCTTGTGCAGGTAAGCCACGCGGTCCTGCTCACCGACCCCCATACCGCGCAGTGCGTTGGCACACTGGCAAGCTTCAATATCTAGCGCCTCATAGGTCCATTGTCGATCGTCAGCTGAGTAGATCAGTGCCACTTGGTCTGGTCTAAGAGACCGCTGCGTTCGCGTGATATCGCTCAAGGTCTGGATCGTCATTCACATTCTCCCGGTCTGACTTTGACAGTCACTCAACATCTCAGTCAACAGCGCATTGACTGGCACCAGCTTGAGTGTAGCCAGATCACGGGGGTTGATACAACCTCTCTAGTGCGGCACTTCGCCGGCGAGCAGCACTTCAGCCAGGCTTGCTCGCGTAAAGCGATAATCTTTACCGCAGAACTCACAACCCATCACCACCTCGGGCATCTCCGTAAACAGACTGTCGACCTCGTCCTTACCCAGCAAAACCAACGCATTCGCCGTTCTCGTCACTGAACAACTGCAGCTGAAAACGACCGGGCTCGGAGACTGAACCCGAATGGGCTCGGCGGCATACAGCCGCTGCAGCAATGTCTCAGCAGCAAGATCAAGCAGCTCTTCGGGACGGGTGGTGTCCGCCAGGATAACTGCATGTTCCCATTGTCGTACTCGCGCTTCAGGGTCCATGACTAACTGTCGCGGTAATTGTTGAAGCAGCAGACCACCGGCTCGATGGTTGTCAGCGGACAACCAAATCTTGGTCATCAGCTGCTCTGATTGCTGAAAATAATACTCCAGGCACGCTGCCAGACTTCCGCCCGTTAGCGGCACCAGGCTCTGATAACTTTTGCCTACGGCCGGTTCAACCGTCATCACCAAGGTACCTTCCCCTAGCAGGGCCGCAAAATCCTGACCATCAACGGTCTCACCCAGGCGGGCGATGCCGCGGATACTGCCATCATGGCGGCACTCCGCCACCACCACGTTCAGCTCGCCATCGCCTCGAGCTTGCAACACCAGACGACCATCGAATTTAATGGTGCTGCCTAGCAGTACACTGGCAGACAGAAATTCGCCCAACAGGCGCGCAACCGCCGACGGATATTGATGATCAGCCACTACGCCCTGGTAGCTGGCCTCGAGCTGGACAATTTCACCGCGAATATCGGTGTCATCAAAAAGAAATCTCTGCGAATAATCTGACATCCCGTCTGGCACTCCAACTGGTATAAATCCTCACACAACCGGCATTTGCCGGCCAAGACTGTATTGAACGCCGCGAGTATACCACCAGGGTCTTTGCAGCTTCACCTTGACGATCATTGACCCGACTCTACTCATCGACTCGACAACAGGGTATCTTTACGGTTAACAACCTTAGACCTGAAGGACGACAGCAATGAACTTTGAATTCTCGGAGGAACAAAACCTGCTGCGGGAACAGACCCGTGGCTTTCTCAAGGACTTCTGTTCGCCCAAGGTGGTGCGCGCATCACTGGAAGCCAACGGTCCCTTTAACCAAGAGTTATGGCGCAAAGTCGCCGAGATGGGCTGGACATCCACCGTGATTCCCGAGGAATACGACGGTCTCGGCCTGAGCTATCTGGAGTTATCGGTTATCGCCGATGAACTCGGCCGGGCCATGGCGCCCCTGCCCTTTTCATCCAGCGTTTATCTCGCCACAGAGGCGATTCTGGCCCAGGGTTCGAAAGCCCAGAAAGAAGCCTGGCTGCCAAGATTAGCCTCGGGCGAATTAATCGCCACCTTCGCCATGGCTGAGAATCACGGCCAAGTATCACCAAAAAACCTCACCACGACAGTGACCAACGACAAGATTCATGGCACCAAGACACCCGTCCCCGATGGTGATTACGCCGATTTAGCCATCGTTGTCACACAATCGAGTAAGGGCGATGGCGCCAGCTGGTATTTGGTAGATCTGACACAAAGCGAGATCCAACGCGCGCAAGTCAGAACCCTCGACCCCAGCCGGTCACACGCTCAAATCGACTTTAATGGCGCCTCTGCCGAACTCATAGGCACTGATGGTGGCGGTTGGGCTGCCACTCAGAATCTGCTGAACCGAGCAGCCGTGCTGTTTGCCTGGGAACAGGTGGGTGGTTCGGACGCCGCGCTGGAAATGGCGAAGGAATATGCCCTGGGGCGCTATGCCTTCGGTCGACCCATCGCCAGCTATCAAGCCATCAAACACAAGCTTGCCGACATGTATGTGCGCAATACCCTGGCACGGTCCAACTGTTATTATGGTGCCTGGGCGTTGAACACCAATGCCAGCGAACTACCCATCGCCGCTGCCACGGCGCGAGTCAGTGCCATTCAAGCCTATTATTTTGCGTCCAAGGAAAATATCCAGACTCACGGCGGTATGGGATTTACCTGGGAATTTGATTGCCAATTCCACTATCGACGTTCCAAGATCCTCGCGGTCAATGTGGGCAGCGAGCGTCAGTGGCAAGACAAACTCATTACCGCTATCGAACAGACCAGCGCAGCCTAGAAGGAGATCAGTATGGATTTTAACGACAGTAAAGAAGAAGCAACTTTCCGCAACGAGGCTCGTGAGTGGCTGGTGGCGAACGCCCCTACCGCAGCTGATCTCAACGGCCTGGACGATATGGGCCAAGCCAAACTTTGGCAAAAGCGCAAAGCAGATGCCGGTTGGGCCTGCATTCGTTGGCCAAAGGAATACGGCGGTCGCGGCGCTAATGCGATGGAACAGGTTATCCTCAGCCAAGAAGAGGCTAAAGTGAAAGCCCCGAACACCGGGTTTTTCAGCATCGGCCAGGGTATGGCCGCACCGACCATGATGACTTGGGCCACCGAAGACCAGAAGAAGCAGTATTTACCCAAGCTCGCCAGCGGCGAAAATGTTTGGTGTCAATTGTTCAGCGAACCTGCCGGTGGCTCTGACCTTGCTGCCCTGCGGACCCGCGGCGTTCGAGATGGTGACGAATGGGTCGTTAATGGTCAGAAAATCTGGACCTCTGGGGCTCAATATTCTGACTTCGGGATTTTGGTATTGCGGACCGATCCGAACGTTGCCAAGCACCAGGGTTTGAGTTATTTCTTCCTCGACATGAAGTCGCCTGGGGTCGAAATCAAGCCGATCAAACAGATCTCCGGGGCGTCGGGCTTCAATGAAGTTTACTTCACCGATGTTCGGATTCCTGATGCGCAAAGACTTGGCGAGGTGGGTCAAGGCTGGCAGGTAGCGTTGACGACACTCATGAACGAGCGGGCTTCTATCGGCGGTGGTGGTGGCGGTGCGGGTTTCGAGCAGATCATGAAACTGGCGCAACAACTCAATATCGACGACAAACCTGCCATCGAAGACAAACAGGTCCGCGCCAATCTGGCAAACTGGTATGTTCGTCAAGCGGGATTGAAATATACCGGCTATCGGTCAATGACCGCCCTGTCTCGAGGTGAAATTCCTGGGCCAGAAAATTCCATTGGCAAACTCGTAGGTGCGCCGCTGACCCAGGATCTGGCATCCTTTGCCATCGACCTAATGGATCAAGCCGGTATACTCTGGAGCCCTGAAAGCGCCGAGCTGGAAAATATTTTCCAGTCAGCTTATATGAGCATCCCAGGCTTGCGTATTGCAGGTGGTACCGATGAGATCATGGCCAACATTATCGCCGAGCGCGTTCTGGGCCTGCCCCAGGATGTACGCGTAGATAAGGGCATACCGTTTTCGGAAGTGCCTACCGGCAACTAGGACGCCAAAAGCTACAAAGGTAACAGTAAAGGGGCGTAAGCCCCTTTATTTTGCCCCACGAAGAGTAACGCCGGCACCTGTCTTTTCGCACTCCTCACAAACTCTGTCAGTGTCTCTGATGAAGATCACTGCCCCGTGAATTTCGCAGGTCGCTTCTCTAGAAACGCTTTAATACCCTCGACATTGTCCGCTGAGGCGCCCGCCTGAGTCTGCAACTCCGTCTCCAACTGCAATTGCTGACTGAAGCTGTTCTCTTGAGAGTCCCAATAGGCACGGCGAATCAGGCCCAGCGAGAAGGGTCCATTAGCAAACTTCTCGGCGATCTGCATGGCTTCACCCATGACATCCCCATCTTCTACCAGACGATTGATCAAGCCCCACTCAAAGGCTTTTTCAGCGGGTAATCGCTCCGCCATCATGGACAATTCTGTCGCCCGGCGCCAACCAACAATCCGGGGCAACAGCCAAGTTGCGCCACCGTCTGGAATCAAACCCACGTTGGCGAAGGCCTGCAAAAAATAGGCGCTCTTAGCCATCACGACCATATCTGCCATGATCGCGAAGCTCATCCCGACGCCGACGGCAGGCCCATTAACCGCCGAGACAAAAGGAAATGGCAGGCGCCGTAATTTATTCATCACCGAGGCATAGTGGGTTTCGAGAATGTGGCCTACCGGCGGTAAGCTACCGGCTTCACCTCGAGCCGCCAGGTTTGCACCAGCGCAAAACGCCCGGCCTTCACCGGTCATAATCAAACATCTGGCGCCGCTATCGGGATGAGCTACCTCGCTGATCGCGGCAGACAGTTCCTCCACCATGATCTTCGATAAGGCGTTGAGGACATCCGGTGCATTGAGGGTAATTACCGCTACTTTGTTCTCGATCGAGACTTTGACATGTTGATAGTTCAAGGGCTTGCTCCTGGCTACATTAAAGGCAACATATTTCATTAAACGCAACATACTACGTTTGCATATTGATACTGTCGACTGCTAAGTCGCGGCCTTGGTCGGTGGTCCCGCGCGGGTATAACGCGTGCCCGGCGGGTCAATCGCCCAGTCTGGCGCCTGCGACCATTGGTCACCATAAACCAGTTCTGCCATGGGGCGACGGCGCACGGGGCCGTGTTTGCCTGCGGGCTTCCCCAGGGTTACTGTGGCCGCGATAAACACCGCCTCAGGAATATCCAGCAACGCCTTAAGTTCAGCATCAACCTGATGATGAAACCCGGTAATGACACCGCCATAGCCAATAGCCCGAGCCGCCAGCAATAAATTTTGCACCGCCGGGTACACCGAACCACCTTCCGCTGGCGTGGGTTCGCGATACCGCACTAAGCACGGCAGGATCAACACAGGCGCCTTCTCAAACCCCTGAACATATTGATCCATGGTGCGCGCCATCCGCGCCTTGGGGGACTGGGCATCACCACCAGAACCCTCGGCATAACCATCCCGTTTAAACTTCTCCGCCCACAAGGCGCGAGCCGCCTCGCCGATCAATGCTTTCGCCTGCCGGGCTCGAGCTGAGTCAGTCAGCACGACAAACCGGAAGGGCTGACGATTGGAGCCACTGGGCGCTCGAGTCGCGCCAAACAAGATATCTCGCAGATCTTTCTCTGGTACTGGCTCATTAGCGTAGCGGCGGATCGCCCGCGTACTGCATATCCCCGCGAGCAAGCCGATTTGATCGTCAGCCAAGGGCTCACCGGCCCATGAGTAGTGGGATATTGATTCTGACATGTAGTCTCCTGAGTTTGCTCAAGCACTGAGCCGTGAACTAAACCATGAACTAAACCATGAATTCAAGCATGAACCCAGCCATGAACCAAACTGCGACTAAAACTTGATCGCAATCGGCTTGATCGCCTGATTTGAAGCCAAGCTGCAACAAAATCAAGCATTTATCCTATATTCAAGCCGGCGGGCGTGTAACCCGTCGCACTAATGCCTATACTAGGCCCGCTATCGCCCACGAGAATTATCAACATGTTGAAGATCGGCCACTCCTACACCCTGGAAGTCATTAAGCGGGTGGAATTTGGCGTTTTCCTGGATGCCGAGAACCTGGGTGAGGTGCTGCTACCCAATCGCTATATACCGGACGATGTTGAGCTTGGTGATCATTTGTCAGTGTTTCTGTATCTGGACTCAGACAATCGCACCGTCGCCACGACCCTGGAACCGAAAGTTCGAGTCGGCGAGTTCGCCTATTTGGAAGCCGTGGCCAACACCGATTACGGTACCTTCCTCGACTGGGGCCTGGCGAAAGACCTACTGGTCCCCTTCGGGGAGCAACATCGTCCCATGGAGGTCGGCACTTCTTATCTTGTGCACGTCTACCTAGGACAAGCGGACGGTCGAATTACCGCATCCTCGAAAATCGATAAATTCCTGGACGACGACCGCCCTCATGAATTCCAGCCCCGTCAGCCGGTTGATTTAATTATCGCCAACAGCACCGAACTCGGTTACAAGGCGATCATCAACCACAGTCACTGGGGTCTGCTGTACAAAAACGAGGTTTTCCAGCGCATCAGTTTCGGTCAAAGTCTGCGTGGCTTTATCAAACAGGTACGGCCCGATGGCCGCATTGACCTGGGGCTTGCCGCCGGCCGCGAGGTTCGCGACAAGTACGCCACGGCCATCCTCGACTATCTGCATCAGCAGGAAGATGGCTTTGCCGCCGTGCACGACAAGTCTGACCCGGCACTAATCACCCGCCTGTTCGGGATAAGCAAGAAGGCCTTTAAACAAGCTATCGGGGGTTTGTACAAACAGCATCTGATAGTGATTGAAAAAGCCGGTATTCGCCTGGTGGAAGCCCCGCCAACCGAGGAGCAATAACATGGCGGTTCATTGGTATCCCGGCCATATGCACAAAGCCAACAAGGATATGGCGCTGTCCTTGCCGGAAGTTGATTTGATCATCGAACTGCTTGATGCACGCCTGCCCTACAGTAGTGCCAACCCTTTGCTGAGCAAGCTCGGCGCCGATATGCCGCGCATCAAAATCCTAAGTAAGTCAGACCTGGCCGACCCGGAGGTGACTGCTCGCTGGCAGGCCCATTTCGAGCAGTCGCAATCCGTTAAAGCCCTGTTAACCACACTGACTCAGACTGACAAGGCCCAGGCCGTGGCCGCCGCCTGCCGCAAGCTTGTGCCGCGAAAAAACAACGCTACCCATAATATTGTGGCCATGATCACGGGCATTCCGAATGTCGGCAAGTCAACTCTGATCAATGCCATGGCAGGCAAGGCCATCGCCAAGACCGGCAATGAACCTGCGATCACCAAAGGCCAGCAACGCATTAATCTGCGGAATGGTATCTTGCTGGTCGATACACCCGGCGTCTTGTGGCCAAAGATCGAAAATGAACTCAGCGGTTATCGCCTCGCCACTACCGGCGCACTCAAGGACACGGCCATCAACCATGTTGAGATCGCCTACTTTGCCGTCGACTATCTGCTGACACATTACCCTCAACGCCTGATCGAACGCTACGGTGTCGACGAACTGCCCGACAATGAACTGGCGTTCCTGGAACTCATGGGTGCCCGCCGCGGCTGTTTGCGTGCTGGTGGTCAGGTTGACCTGGACAAGGTATCGAGTCTGTTATTAAACGAGTTGCGCTCCGGCAAACTCGGCCAGGTCAGTTTCGAAACCCCTGAAATGGTTGAACTTGAGCTCGACGAAATACGCCGCCGGCAAGCTGAGAAAGCAGAAGTCAGAAAGAAGAAACGCGTCGAACGCAAAGCCCGCCGAAAAATGTAGGCGCACCAACCATACTTTAGCGCGTGATGCACCTCGAATATCATGATTGGGTGCCAACCCTAGACCTTGACACGCAAATAATTCAACCCCAATTGCTCAGGCTAACCGCAGCACATTCCCGCCAGCATACCAACCCCTCGCTGACTCGAGATACCTCGCCATACTTATTAATGATGACGGTGAAATATCACTGTACATGTACTTGCTGGTGCGTATGATGCCGCGGTGTTCTATGGTTCAAATCCCAATAATAAGCGGCCATACAGAAATAGCGACGCAATCTGATTGATTCGCCTTCTGGCAGTTCACCAACAAAAATCAGCGGAAAGGAATTCAGCTCAGCCCTTTGAGCACTCCTAATCACTTGCTATCGACCTTGATATCCTCGCTATCTGTATTCCGCGTGCATTCTGGCACCGGCGGATTAGTTATGTGTATCATTTTAACGGAGAGAAATTTTGGGGAATTTTAAGAAAAAAGCACTTGCAGCTATCATGCTGCCGGCGCTGGCAATCAATGTGTTTGCTGCAGAGCAAGCGATGGAAGAAGTGGTTGTAACCGGTTCTTACATCAAGTCCAGCCCAACTGACGGCGCAACACCGATCGATGTCATCTCACGAGACAACATCGACGAGATGGGCGCAATGTCAATTTCAGACATCACTCGTAACCTGACCGTTAACAGCGGCTCAGAGAACGTACCTGACTCATTTACTTCTGGCGCCACACAGGGCACCAGTAACGTCAACCTGCGTGGCCTGGGCCTGGGTTCTACCCTGATTCTGGTCAACGGTCGACGTAACACATTGGCTGCGGCTACTGCCAACGATGGTTCAAGCTTCGTTGACACCAGCATGATTCCTGCTGCTGCACTGCAACGCGTTGAAGTTCTGAAAGAAGGCGCTGCTGCGATCTATGGTTCAGACGCAGTCGCCGGTGTAGTTAACTACATCACGCGTAAAGACTTCGAAGGCACCGAGATTGGTGCGACTTACCAGTCAACGACTTCTGACAGCCAAGAAGACTCGCAGCTGACTTTTTTGCATGGCTGGGCTAACGACACGACTAACATCGTTTTTGCCGCCGAGTATATGGACCGCACACCTTTGAGCAGCTCCAAGCGTCCTGAATTGACTGACCAAGCTAACTCAGGCCTGGGCAACTCATTCCTGCTATTTGGCGCCGCGACTGTGGCTGATGGCCCCTACGCTGGCGATTACGCAGCATTCGAAAACGTCGCTGATGCGAATTGTGTTGCCAACGACGGCATCATCATTCCACAAGCCAGCGGCGAGCGTTGTGGTTTTGCCTACGGCCCACGTTTCAACGTGGTCAATGAAGAAACTCGCAAGCATGCTTACCTCAACCTGAAGCAGGACCTGGGCAACGACCTGGAATTCAATGCTGAAGTCATGTGGGCCAATGTTGAAGTACTGGATAACCCACAATCACCGAGCTACCCAGCGCTGTCTTACCTATCTCCGTCACGCGCTATTGGCGCTGGTGTTGCCGGCAACCCTTTTGGGGTACCTGCACTCTGGTTAGGTCGCCCGCTGGGCTCCGCCTATGCATCACCCATAGCACCACGGGATAATGCTCACTTCCGCGTCTCTATGGAACTGGACGGTGAAATCGGCGACTACCACTTCAACACTGCGCTGACTAATAGCACTTATAAGGGCAAAGGCACGCAGCCTGACACCAGCACCTCAAAGTTTGATGATGCTATTGCTGGCATCGGCGGACCAAATGGCGATGAGTCATGGGATCTGTTCGACCCGTCTAACAACAGTCAAGCACTGATCGACTTTGTGTATGCTGAGCAGATTACCGAAACTGAAACCGACCTGACCACTTTCGACTTTGTTATCGATGGTGAAATTGGCGTGATCAACTTCGCTTCCGGCCTACAATACCGTCGGGACGCGCTGACCGTTAATCGCAACGATATCAGCCGAGTCGAGTTTGACGCTAGCGGCAACCTGACAAAGTTCGCTGACCTGATGTTCCTGGGTGGTGGTGTCAATGTTGACCAGTCACGCTCAGCCTGGGCTGCATTCGCCGAAGGCCAATGGGAAGCCACTGACGCGCTGGAACTGCGTTTTGCTGGTCGTTATGAAGATCTCGGTGACGAGACAACTTTCGATCCAAAAATCTCAGCACGCTTTGAAGCTGCTGACACTCTGGTCATCCGCGCCTCAGCCAGCAGCTCATTCCGTCAAGCATCACTGCATCAATTGTATGCTAGCTCAGTGGGCTTACAGGGTATTCAAGACTACAACGTCGATGGAACTCCCAATGCTGGTACAGTTTTCATTCGTATTGCGCAGAACGCTAACGAGAACCTGAAGCCTGAAGAATCCAACAACTTCAACGTTGGTGCTATCTGGGATCCTACCGACAGTATTCACCTGAGCGTCGACTACTGGAAAGTGGATTACACCAACGTAATCACTATCGAAAGTGCCCAGGGTAAGGTCATCCAAGACCCAACTCAGTCAGACGTGAAACGCACCACTGGCGGCACTCTCATTGGCGTCACAACTAACTACTTTAATGCTGCTTCAGTAGACACCGATGGCTTAGACTTAGAAGCAGGCTATGCCTTCCCAGCGTCTGACCTCGGCGAGATGAGCCTGACGCTGGCAGCAACTCACATGTTGAGCTATGAGATTCCAGTCGCTGGAGACGTGGTTGGCCTGTTCAACCATGATAACTTTGCACGTTCATTGCCAGAAACTAAGGCTAACACCACTTTCCGTTGGTCTAATGGCGATCACAATGCGTCCATCGCGGCACGTTACATCTCCTCTTACGAAACGACTCGTGCCGGTGCACCTGCTGGCTACAGCAACAACATCGACAGCATGGTGACCTGGGACCTGCAGTACAACTACGAGTTAGCTATTGCTGACGCCACTGCCCGCATCACGCTGGGCATGTTGAATGCAACAGACGAAGAGCCACCCCGTGTTTGGGATGCGGCTAACTTCAGCTATGACCCACGTCAGCATGACGCCCGCGGTCGTATGGCTTACTTGAGCGTTAAATTGGGACTGTAATTTTAGCCCAATAAGCACTTTTGCCGGTGTCAACTGACACTGGCAAAGCGTCAAAAGGTAGCGTGAGGCAACTCACGCTACCTTTTTTTTGGGGCTGCTAAAAACTCGGCAGCCAAAGACTTTTGACTCAAGCGCACAACTCATCCAACCGACTCAACCACCCGACTCAAACCAACTTATTAACGTCGGAGATCAACCACCAAAAAAGTAATAAATACTGATATAGCTCCTTGATATTTTCTAAGCTTAGCCTAATATCGCCGCCCTTATTCATCAGCAGGGTCAAGCCATGCACACCTTACGAATCGCTCTAGCCACTGCGGTAACCAGCCTACTCGCTACCATCAGCCCACTGAGTTTCGCAATTGACGAAGTCAGCGGCGTTACCCTCAATCCGGGTGTCGGCATATCCCATTATGACGACGAGCGCAGCTTGAATAATGGCCCACATGGCTCACTCGGTATCGGCTATCGCTTCGATAATCCATGGGGCGTCGAATTCAATTATGCCCGGATCAACACGGATACAGATCCCGCCAAAATCGATGTTGATGTGGATCAATGGCGCATCGACGGGCTCTACCAATTACCCGCCAGCGGCGACCTGCGCCCCTTCGCTTCCTTTGGACTGGGCAAGGCCAACTTCGACAGCGCTGGTATCAGCCGTAGCGACAAGCAATTGAACCTGGGCCTGGGCATGAAATACCTGCTTTCAGCGAATTCCGCCCTGCGGGCTGACATGAAAGTATTCCGCGCCTTTGATGACAAGGAAGTGGACAGCAGCTTTACCCTCGGTTACCAATATACCTTTGGCAGCGCTAAACGAGCCGCACCCGTGGCCACAATAGCATCCGTGCTAATGGACCCAGACAGCGACAATGATGGTGTCTTCGATGCTCTGGACCAGTGCCCCGCGACCCCCAGTGGCGTTGTGGTCGACAGCACTGGTTGTGCCGCCGACAGTGACCGAGACGGCGTCATTGATGCATTGGATGCTTGCTCAGATACACCGCCACCGGGACTCGTTGACAGCAGCGGTTGCTACCGCACGCTGGAGAAAGAAGTTCGCGTGGTTATCGATGTGGAGTTTGATTATAACTCTGCTAACTCGCGGCCCGAGCACAAGGAGCAGCTTCAGCAGGTTGCCGATTTTATGCAGCAATATCCAACAACTCGCGTGACCTTTGAGGGTCACACCGACAGCCGCGGCAGTGACAGCTATAACCTGCGGTTATCAGAACAGCGCGCCGCAACCATAGCGAAGCTGCTCACAGAAGCCTTCAATATCGACAGCGCTCGAATCTCGGCTATTGGGTTTGGTGAATCCAAACCCATCGCCGACAACGATAGTGACGTCGGTCGGCAGAAAAATCGACGTGTAGTCGCCGAGATCAAGGCCATGACTCAGGAAGTTTTACGACGGAACTAGCTTTACCCTGGCCTCACATAAGGAGGCTGAGGTGACGAGACTTAAGTAACAAGACTTATACTTGAAGAGATTGGGCGGCTAGCGCCCAGTCTCTTTCGGTTGCCTTGAGCAAGCCCCACCCTATGTGAGTTAGCGCCAGCGATCTCGGGTTACTCAAAGCCGGTGTAGGTCACAAAGTTCTGGTTGTCTTCACGGACCGATTTGACGTCGTTGGCAGCGAACTCAAAGTCAGGCCAACCCATCGCAATGCAAGTCATAATGGTCTGGTCATCTGGAATTTTAGCGTGCTCTCGCACTACCGAAGATTGCATAATGCCCTGACCATTGATCACAGAACCCAGACCGCGAGTCCACGCCGCCAATACCAGACCGTATACCGCAGCCCCTAAATCAAAGTGACAAATGGTGTCATGCTCCATGCTTTTCTCACAGGTCATAACAATCGATACCGGCGCATCAAACTGGCGGAAGCCGCGCATCACCCAGTCCTGACGTTTTTCCGTGTCTTCACGGGCAATACCCATCACTGCAAAGAGTTGCTTGGCAATATCAACCTGACGCTGGCGATAAGCACCTTCATAGCCATGATTCATTTTGATTTCTCGATCGACATTGGCACCCGACAACATCTTCGCGGTATTACCTTCGCGGATTCGTTCTAGTGGCTCACCCGTGACAACATGGAAAAACCAGGGTTGCGTGTTCATCGATGACGGCGCACCTTTGGCGACATTGATAATCTCAGCGATTAACTCCTTGGGAACAGCTTCCTTTTTGTAGCCACGAATACTACGTCGTTCTCTCACGAGCGTGTCGAGCGCATTGGCGTCCATAAAACCTCTCACCGGTTGAAATAAACTCAGAAACTATTGAAACCCTTGGTGCAAAGCAAGGGACATCATTCAGCCTAATGCCTGACACTAAGATTAAGCCATAATGTTTTCACGACACTACGCCGCAATGCTGAGCTAGCGTGGCGCCAGCATAGCAACGGACCCGACATCGCAGGCGAAAGGCCTGCGACGTATTGATTATGTTTTGGAGGATGGCGGTGCTATCGGGGGGTGCTGTTGTGATGTTGTGATGTTGTGATGCCTCTCGCCATTTCACTTCGTGAATTGGCTGCCGGCCACCACGTTTCGCTGCGCGAAGCCGCGTTGTATCTCGCCATTTCACTTCGTGAATTGGCTGCCGGCCACCACGTTTCGCTGCGCGAAGCCGTGTTGTATATGGTGCGCCCAGAGGGATTCGAACCGGGGCGCGTAGCTCCCCGACACCCAGGTAGTGGGACCTCGGTGTTCTTTAAATTGGTGCGCCCAGAGGGATTCGAACCCCCGACACCCAGGTTCGAAGCCTGGTACTCTATCCAGCTGAGCTATAGGCGCGCTCGAGCGTATTGTCCTTCATTCCGAGTCGTTTGGCAAAGCCCTGTCGCGGTTTTATGTCAGCTATTATTGATTTCGGCCTTCGCACAATGCGCGTCTCGCCATTTGCATCAAAATAGGGACGCTGTAAACTCGGTTCACGCTTCATTCATTACCCGTACAGGACACTTTATATGCCAGGCCCCCTTCACGGTTACCGCATTTTGGACCTCACCACAGTGATCTCTGGTCCATTCGCGACCATGCTGCTTGGCGATCAGGGCGCGGATATTATCAAGGTCGAGTCGGTCACAGCACCTGATCATGCCCGTGGTGCCGGCTACGGCGAACAGCAGTTTACCGCGACGTTCTTGAACAACAATCGCAACAAGCGTGGGATCAGCCTTGACCTGAAATCCGAAGCGGGTAAGGCGGCGCTGTTAAAGCTGGCCGCCACGGCCGACGTGTTTATTCAGAACTTCCGACCTGGTGTGGTTGAGCGCCTGGGTATCGGCGAGGCGGAAGTACGCAAGGTCAAACCCGATATTATCTATGCCTCGATCAGCGGCTTTGGCGAATCGGGCCCTATGTCTCACAAGCCGGTCTATGACCCTATTATTCAGGCAATCAGTGGTTTAACGACGATTCAGGCCGGCTCCGATGAGGAGCGACCCAGACTCGTCAGAACCATCCTGCCTGACAAGCTCACGGGGATGACTACGGCCCAGGCGATCTGCGCCGCGCTATTGTCTCGAGCCAGAACTGGCGAGGGCCAGCATATCAGGATCTCCATGTTGGATGCGGTGGTGGCTTTTTTGTGGTCTTCCGACATGGCCGGCCAAACCTTCGTCGGCAAAGAAGTCAGTGTTCAGCGGGCGGCAACGTTTATCGACTTGATCTATGCCACCCAAACCGATTACATCAGTGTCTCGGCCATGAGCAATAAACAGTGGACTGCGCTTTGTCAGGTGCTGGACAAACCCGACTGGCTAACCGATGAACGCTTCAACTCACCAGCCCAGCGAGATCGCAATGCGGACGCCCGTTTGAATATGACTCAAGAGGCCTTGCTGGGCAATACGGCAGCACATTGGCTGTCGGTGCTTGACACCGCAGGTGTCCCTTGCGCGCCCGTACTGACTCGCAAGAATATGATTAACCATCCCCAGGTGCTGGCTAGCAATCTGATATTCGAGGCAGAGCACCCTATCGCCGGCAACATTCGACAAACTCGACCCGCCGCACGCTTCAGTGGCTCGGTGCCTGAGATGCGTTACGGTGCGCCATTGCACGGCGAACACACACAGGAATTATTGGCGGAGATTGGTATCAGCGCTGAACAGCAGGCGAAGCTTCGCGAACATGGCATCATCAAATAGTAACGGGTCACTAACCTGGCAAGCGCGGGTTTATCCGCCGATTGCGCAGAGTGTGCTGATTTTCCGGTAAAAGCCGACTTTGCGAAGGAAACTGACGCTTCAGAAACTGCATCTGATCTCCCAGGATTCGCCCACTGTGAGACAGTGCCAGGTACTCTGCATGGTTCGGCATATAAGGCAAGGCCAGGAGTTGAACGCCTAAGGCCTCAATCTCAGTATTGCCTTTGCGTGTATTACAGCGCCTACAGGCCGAAACGACGTTGGTCCAGCAGTCCAGTCCGCCCCTGGACAAGGGCTTAACATGATCACGGCTCAATTCAGCATCCGGACAGAATAGACCGCAATACAAGCAAACATTTTGATCGCGACGAAACAGTGCTTGATTGGTCAGCGGCGGGTGGCTACGTCCCGGGTCAACGACCTTGCCGCGGCAGGCGATGATACTATTCAACGTCAGCTTCGACTGAAGGCCCGTCTGCCGACAATAACCACCCTTGACGGCCATGACTTCCTCGCCATAGGTCCAGCTGACTAAATTCCGGGCGTGCAGGCCAACCGCTGCTTGCCAGCTCACCCATTCAATGGCCCGACCCGCCGCGTTGATCTTGAGAATGCTAACACTCATGAATAGGCTCCACGCATGCCAGTAATAGTATCGTGCCGGGTTCGCAAATCAAGTCTGCTTCTGACGGCAGGTGAAAATTAGCGTAACATTCTACCGACCTTATAATCTGGGCCAGGTTTTCAGCGCAACTTAACTGGCACTATTTGAGTAGCACAACTCTAACGGCACAATTTCATGAATAAAGACACGGTATACGCTAAGCCTCAGGCTCGGGTCGAGGCATTCACCTTCGATGGTCAGGTAGCAGATGTTTTCGAAAACATGATCAATCGCTCCGTGCCCGGCTATCCATTGATGCTGGACATGATAGGCCTGTTGGCAGAACAATATGCCCAGCCCAACTCAAACTGTTATGACCTGGGTTGTTCACTCGGCGCCTCGACATTAAAAATACGCCAGCACTCGCCAGCGACTTGCCACGTCATCGGCGTTGACAATTCAAGTGCCATGGTTGAACGTTGCCGCACGAATGTCGCTCGCGACCATAGCCAGGCCAGCATAGAAATCAGGGAGGAATCTATGCAAGCAACCGAGATCAGCAATGCGTCAGTTGTGGTTCTGAACTATACACTGCAGTTCATCAAAGATGACCAGCGCAGCAGCTTGCTCAGACACATCGCCAGCAATATGCTGCCAGGCGGCGCCTTGATTCTTGCGGAAAAAATTCGCTTCGTCGATCCCCAGATGCAACAGAACATGACGGAATTGCATCACAATTTTAAGCGATATCACGGTTATAGTGACCTGGAAATCGCTCAAAAACGTGCCGCACTCGAGAATGTTCTAATCCCAAATACCGAAAGCGAGCATCTTGATCGTTTAGCGGAAGCTGGCTTCAGTTCAGCCCAGATGACCCTGCGCTGCTTGAACTTTGCTGCGTTTCTCGCGATCAAATGACATGCAACATTTTATCAGCGAACAAGAATATATCAGCCTGTTGCCCCGCCTTCAGGCCGGACAGGCACACCTTGTGGTGCCTCGCCAGGTCGCTCGTAATTTTTTTCTACGAACCTCGAATCACGCGATCAAACAGGCGACCGGGCAATCGGCGCTCATCTCCAAATTGATCATATGGATCGGTGTCATTACGGCACCATTATTGTTTTTAATCGCGGCCATTTATTTCATCATCGACTCTGGCTGGGCAGCAACCATTATGGTGCCATTACTGGGCATTTTCTGGACGATAATCGCCGGCCTGACCGGTGACAAGGGCAGCTTTCTAAAAGGGACTCTCGCCAGCATCGCTGGCGCGATACTAGCCGCCGTCTTACCCGCAGAATATGCGACTCCACTGGTGCTGATCGTTGTCTCACTGTGGGTCCAACGGAATATTTTTTTTATCGCAGAATACTTCCTGCTGCGTATGATCAGTCAGTCATTTGCGGCTTTCGACATGTTAATTGAGCACATCGAGATTATTGATAGTGTCCCCATTGAGCCAAATACCTGAGTTGTTATGACTGATATTGATACGCTGACCGAGCGGTTTTTCTCGGCAACTGCCCTGCACACGACTCAAGTCGGCAATCTGGCAAAGCACCACCACGCACTTGCAGCGGCATTACAGCGAGAATACGCTGACCGCAAACATGGCAGGCAGGCCGAGTGGGATGACGCCTTTGCTAAGCTGCCAGCGGTAGAGCCCAGCACTTATTCACTGGGCCCCGATGGCGTCCGCATTGGTATCGCTGCCGACTTGTCTCTGCCAGGCTTGTCTGAAGACGACTCAGTAGCAAGGCTACAAGCGCAGCTCCAACAATTTTCACCTTGGCGCAAGGGACCATGGCAGTTGTTCGGCGTCGATATCGATACGGAGTGGCACTCTGACTGGAAATGGCAAAGGCTGCGGCCACATATCACGCCAGTCAAGGGTCGCACGGTGCTCGATATCGGTTGCGGCAATGGCTACCATCTGTTCAGAATGGCGGACGAAGGCGCTGCGCTAGCGCTCGGCATCGATCCCACTCGACTATTCCTCTATCAGTTCCATATCGCTAAGCAATATGTGCCGGCTTTGCCAATCCATCTACTGCCCTTGCGGAGCGAACATCTACCTGCGTTCAATTTATTCGACACGGTGTTCTCTTTGGGCGTGCTGTACCATCGTCGTTCACCCATTGACCACCTGACCGAACTGGGTGGATTCTTACGACCCGGTGGCGAACTGGTCTTGGAAACGCTGGTCGTGCCCGGAGACGAACACACCGTGTTGGTGCCCGCAGACCGCTACGCGAAGATGTCTAATGTATGGTTTTTACCCGCCGTACCGATGCTTGAAACGTGGTTGAAACGGGCTGGATTTGTCAATATTCGAACTGTTGACGTTGATCAAACCAGTACTTTAGAACAGCGGCGAACGGACTGGATGACATTTCATTCACTTGAAGACTTCCTCGACCCCGCCGACCCCAACAAGACATTCGAGGGGTATCCGGCGCCTCGACGATCGATCACTATTGCTGAAAAACCCGGTTGAGCAACACAGCCAATCAATCCGGGATTTGATGCCTAGCCGCATGACTCTCAAGGTAAGCCCAGATCATGCCGTTGATGGCTTGCAGCTTGTCTCTGTCAGCCTCCGGTGCTGGCAAGTCAACTCGCTCATGCAGAGCCAGTAAGGCCACTGTTAGTTCATCGTGAGCTGCATCAACATCTTTGAGTGTCAATGACGCAGGCTTGAGCTGCGACAAATGTACTAGATCTTGAGCCAGCGGCTCATCACCCAGCTGTAATGCGGTCGCGGCAAACAAGTCTTGCATGGCGCGGATATCTTGCATGCGTCGTTCGATGCCATAGCCCAACTCGGCAGCCAGCACCGTCATTAACTGACCCGTCAGCATACCATCGGCTTGCGCGTAATCTGATTTCAGATCGGGCACCAGGGCTGTGATTAAGCGGCGTGCAAGCAGGCTCAGCGCTTGATCTGCATACGGAATCATAGGTCACCACCGAATTCATGTTTGGAATGCACCGACAGGTAATCGAGGAGAATACGGTTCTGTCGATCAGTCATCATCCAGCCAGCCAGCGCCAAGATGGACGCCTGGCTCTCGCCATTTTGAAAGTTTTCAGTTGAAGAAATCCAGATGGCCAGACCCTTCAATGATGCGAATATCCGCCACCACTTGAAGTGCTGTGGATCGACGCTCAGGCCACTACTTTTTTCCCAAATCGCAATAGCCTCCGAGGGCGGTAGCAAACGCCCCGCTAACGCTGGCGACTCCCAGCACCACAGGGGATCCAGACTCCAGGCAAGATCCTCCAGCGGGTCGCCGATGTGGCACATCTCCCAGTCCAGAATAGCGGTAATGGCGCCATCAGGCTCAAACAAAAAGTTACCACTGCGGTAATCACCATGCACTACCGCCAGCTTTTGCGGCGGTGGCGGCAAGTTACGTCGCAGCCAACGAATAGCGGCAGCGGCTATCGGCTGTGGGTGCATGGCATCATCGGCAATCACTTTCGCCCAGTAGGCCAATTGCTCACTGGCACAGTTCATGGGCACCGGCACTGCCGTGAGCTTATCGAAGCCCAACTCAACGGGATCCAGCGCCGCAAGGCGACCGAGAATATGCCATTTTTGCTGGCCGATGTTGGCCCGTTGAGCGGCGGTCAAGTCTGCGACAGCACTGATGCCACTATCAATTTCAGCCATAATACTGAAGGGTTGCTCCAGCCAGACTGGATCATTTTCCAGATATAGCGCCTCGGGTACCGGGATAGCCGTGGGGTAAATCGCGAGATAAGCGCCATACTCGAGCGCCCGTTCTGTGTCGATCAGGCTGCTTGAAGGATCACAGCGGACAATCAGCCCACGTTCGCCTAGCGAAGAGGTGACACGCAGGCGGTAGGTATCACGAGATGCGCCGCCAAAAATCTGCTTGATCGATTGGACTTCGACCGGGGTCTGCCATTGCTGAGACAGATAGGCAGCGAGGCGCTGTTGGATATCTTCCAAAGAGAGCACAACGTAACTCCAAAAAGCGCCGAACTTGGCGATAGCAAACTACTATAGCACCCCCATTCCGGTCTGACACTGCTGCTTGTGGACGTCAACTAATTCGTGGCTTTGCGCCATAGGTGCAAAACACGAATGCCGGCAGGCGTTTCGCTCAGCGAAACACCGAGAGGCAACTCCCCAGCTAGAACTGTTCCACCGTCAAGTCCATCATAGTCGTTGCAGCCACACTGACACTACTGAAATGAGCCTGGGCCCGAGGCATGATCTGATCAAAATAAAATGTTGCCGTGGTGATTTTCGCGCTATAAAACGCTTCATCTTCATGACGCAGCGATGCGGCTATCAAGGCCGACCTGGCCATCAGCCAACCTGCGATAACTGTTCCAGCACCCATTAAATAGTTATAAGCCACGGCACTGGCCAGGTGTTCATGATCACCAGCATGGATCAAGACAAAGCTCGTGGCTTGCCTGAACTCTGTTGAGGCAGCCGTCAGGCTCGCCGCCATCGCGGGAAAATCAGTTGCCAGTGCAACCGCTGTCTCATCAACTTCTTCCAGCAGACTGAGTAGTGCCGCACCCTGGTCTCGAATCACCTTGCGGCCGATGAGATCCAGGGCCTGGATGCCTGTAGTACCCTCATAGATCGTGGTAATCCGCGCGTCGCGCATCAACTGGGCCGCGCCTGTTTCCTCTATGAAACCCATGCCCCCATGGACCTGAACACCCAGCGAGGTGACCTCCTGGGAGACCTCAGTTGACCAGGCCTTGGAGATCGGCGTCAGCAACTCGGCGCGCCGCATAGCACTGGCTCGTACTTCCGGATCCAGGGCTTTATGACCATGATCAAAGGCCGCGGATGTGACATAACATAGCGCTCGGGATGCTTCACTCAAGGCCCGCATGAGCATGAGCATGCGCCGAACATCCGGATGATGAATGATGGCGCTTTTGCCTGGCATGCCTGGCGCCTGACCCTGCATTCGGTCGCGAGCATAGTGTACCGCCTGCTGGTAAGCGCGGTCCGATAACGCGACACCCTGAACACCCACATTCAGCCGGGCGTGATTCATCATAGTAAACATATAGCTCAGCCCCATATTGGCTTCACCCACCAGATAACCCAGGGCTCCACCTTTTTCGCCGAACGCCATGACGCAGGTGGGACTGCCGTGGATACCCATCTTGTGCTCGACGGAACGCGCATAAACATCATTCCGGGCGCCGGGTTCACCATCATCATTAACCAGGTATTTCGGCACCAAAAACAACGAAATACCCTTGACGCCCTCCGGGGCACCCTCGAGTCGTGCCAGCACCAGATGCACAACATTGTTAGTCATGCTGTGGTCGCCCCAGGTGATAAAAATCTTGGTACCGAACAGCTTGTAGTGATCAAGATGGGGAACGGCTTTCGTCTGTACTGACGACAAATCTGAACCAGCCTGCGATTCCGTCAAATTCATGGTACCCGTCCATTCGCCACTGATCATTTTCGGCAGATAGCACGCCTTCAGCGCCTCACTGGCATGATGCTCGATTGCCTCAATCGCCCCTTGACCCAACATTGGGCACAAGGCAAAGCTGACATTCGCGGCCGACCACATCTCCATCGTCGCCAGCCCCACGCACTCAGGCAAGCCCATACCACCGAACTCAGGATTACAGGGTAGCGCCGGCCAGCCATTGGTCGTAAATTGCACATAAGCTTCGGCGAAACCGCTGGATTCTCTGACTTGGTCGCCCACCACGCGAGTACCGATCAAATCGCCGACCGTGTTCAGCGGCGCCAAAATATCACCGGCAAATCGGGCAGCTTCTTCCAACACAGATGCCACCAAGACCGGCGACGCTTCGGTAAAGGCTGGCAGCGCGCACACCTGGGGTAGCTCAGCCAAATGATTAAGCGCAAATAGCATATCTGCGGTGGGTGCCCGATAGTCTGTCATGATGATGTCCTGGGGTTAGGGATTCAGGCCGACAGTGCTAAAAAAAACCGTCGACCTGCAGTCCTGAAAAAGGCTTCGCGCGCATCGACCCGCGCGGTCTCGAACCGCTCAGCAGTATAGCCGAAAATGTGCCGAGCATCAGCCAGGTCTGATGCTCGGTCTCAGACAGATTGTCTTCACCGCAGCAACCCCGTACCATCAGTCCATGGAAATTTTCTACACCCTTGCTGCCGTATTGTTAACGCTGCTCTTGTGCTTCATTTTGGGCCCAAGGCCACGCCTGGACGCACGCGCGCCCGTTGTTAGGGTGCCGCCAGACTTGATGGGTATCGACCTTGAGAATTGGCTGATCGGCAGCGAGGCCAGAGTCGCGAACATTATCGACGGTGCTGAGGCCAGAATCCTCTGGAATGACCCGGAAACACCCGCCAAAACACCCTTGTGCTTTCTTTACATCCACGGCTTCTCTGCTTCACGGCAAGAAACAGCACCTGTGACCGAACGTCTGGCGGCTTTATATGGGGCGAATATTTTTGATGCACGGCTCGAGGGTCACGGCGTCGGTCAGCACGGCATGCTTAAGGAAGCTGAGGGCTGGCTACAAAGCATGGTCGACGCCTGGGAAATCGCAACACGCCTGGGTGATCGCGTCGTCATCGTTGCCACTTCTACTGGTGCACCCCTGTCTGTCTGGCTCGCCGCACAGCCCGGCGTTGCCGAGAAGGTGCAAGCAATGCTCTTAATGGCGCCAAATTTCAAAATTCGTAATCCAATGGGATTTCTGTTGACCTGGCCCTGGGCGCCCCACTGGGTGCCGTTAGTCCTGGGGAAGTTTCACGAGTGGGAGCCAGAAACTGAGGAGCACGGTCAATTTTGGACCAACCGCTATTCCACCTTGGCGCTGATTGAGATGCAGAAAATGGTGGACTGGGCTAGGCGGCAGAACTTGAATACCTTCAAGATCCCCTTGGCCATGATGTATTTACGCAACGACCCCACTATCGATCCGGCAGCTGCTATCAAAGCCCTGAACCAATGGGGCTCGGACAATAAGAAAACCATACCCGTGACCCTTGATGGCGATGCCGCGTCACACGTTTTCACGGGTCACCTCAGTGGCCCACACCGAACCGACTGGACCATCGACGAATTCCAGCAGTTTCTCGAGACAACCTTTGCCTAACTGGCTAGAAAGGCTCATCCAACCACTGTCACTGCCCGTGATTGTGCTCGCCCTGACATTTCTCGGCGCACCTTACTTCACGTCTTTGCCCGCTTCAGTGAGTGACATTTTTGCGACAGGACCCTACTGGGCCGCTTTGATTGCTCTGATTTTGGCCATCGCTTTTAATCGCAGCAGAGTTGCTTTGTACACGCTGGCGCTCGTCGGTGGCTTTTTCATTTTTCGCTACTTCGGGACTGAAGCACCGCTCTGGCAATTTGTGGTCTATGGACTGACGCCCGTGAACCTTGCCATCATCAGTTGTTATAGTGAGCGCGGCCTATTCACACTGCATGGCTACCTACGCTTGGTTATTCTCGGCTCCCAGGCTGGCATCCTCGCCTGGTTCGCGACCCATGACGTGCGGCTAATCGATGCCTGGCTGCAATTCAATTTGAATGATCTCGTTGCCTCAGGCTTACAGCTGGCGGACAAGACCCACATCGTCACGCTACCCGCCGGTGGCGGCCCAGTGACGACAATCGCTACCTGGAGTGCGGGCCTCAGCGCCATGCTCGCGCCTATAACTCAGCTTGAATTTGTGCTGCTGGGGCTTGCCGGCTTAATCATCATCATTACCAGCTGGCAATTTTATACACCCGTTGCGTTCGCCTTGCTAGGTGCCGCCGCGGGTTATTATCTGCTGATTCTAAGCCGGCCAGAGACCCTCATCGTCGACGCCTATATGCTCGCCAGCCTGGCACTGATTTGTATAGGCCTGCTCCGCGATTCTCACAATATGGCCTACCGCGATGAACTCACGACCCTGCCGCAGCGCAGAGCTTTCAATGAGCAGCTCTTGGCGGTTGGCCAGCGTTACAGCCTGGCGATGCTCGATATCGATCACTTCAAAAAATTCAATGATACCCACGGCCACGATGTGGGTGACCAGGTACTGCAGATGGTTGCCAGCCAAATCAATAAGGTCAGGGGCGGCGGCAGGGCGTTCCGCTATGGTGGCGAAGAATTCGCTGTCATCTTCAATGGCAAGGACAAAGCAGATGCCGCCTATTCCCTTGAGCAGGTACGCAAGTCGATTGCGGCGTATGCGATGGTGATTCGTGAGCATGAGCGCGTTGAAGAGGCTGACGACGAACTCGCCAAAGGCGGTCGCCAACGCGGTTCGTACCATAAGGCGAACAAAAAAGTCCATGTCACCATCAGCGTCGGCGTCGCCGAGCGTGACCTGCGAGGTCAGACCCCGGAAGAGGTCTTAAAACTGGCGGATGAAGCCCTGTACAAAGCCAAGAAAAACGGCCGCAATCAAATCGTCATCAGCTAGCATTTTCTGCATTCGCTAGAACTGAACTCGCCACAAAAAGTCCGACTGGTCAACGCAACAGCGCATCAATCCAGGCCAAAAGATCCTGAGTCACCTGATCCCGATTCGTTTCGTTAAACATTTCATGTCGGCCCTCGGCGTAGTAGTGGGTATCAATCTGCTTGACGCCCGCGGCACGCCACAGTTGTTCAAGCAATCGCAAACCCTGGAGTTGCTCGTTAACGGGATCGGCATCCCCGGCAATCAACAAGACTGGCAGGTCTGAGTGAATGGTCGCTAACAAGGCCGGATCAATGCGCCGCGGATCAGCTCGATCCATGCCGTTAATCACTACCTGACCCTCAAATCCGCACAACGGATCGGCCACATAGTGATCAACCTCAGCCTCGTCCCGACTCAGCCATTCATAACCTGTACGGGCAACAAAAGCTGCGTTGTAGTCAGGAAGGGGAGCTCCTGGCCGGCGCAGGGTGGTCCCGGATAAAACCAGCGCCGCCAACTTTTTAGAACCGGTGGGGGCGTACTGTTGGGCCGCTGCCGCGCCCATACTATGGGCCAGAAGAATCACCGGCAAACCGCTAGCAACGGCTCGATCAACCAACAGATCCAGATCTGCAACCAGGGCATCCCAACCACCCACGCCAAAATCTCCAAGCCCTCCAGGCCCGCTGGTTTGACCGTGCGCTCGGTGATCCATCGCCAGAACATTCAGGCCCGCGCGATTGAGTTGCACTATCAGGCGTTCGTAGCGCCGAGCGTGCTCGGCCATACCGTGGGCAATGACGATAGTTGCCCGCGCTCCATCCACCGGCCAGGAATAGGCCTGGATCGGCCATTGATCGATTCGAGATAAATAGGTGAACGCTTCCAACCTGATGTCTCCTGCTTCTGACTCATGGACGCGAGGCATAATCCCTATTCATGACCCAAAAAGCAATCTGCCGTCACAGGTCTTTGCTACTGCCGCAAGAGGCAAGGGAAGGCACGGGAAGCCAAGCGAAATAGTCAAAGTGATTCGGGTAGCGCCTGGGGCACTGACCGCCCTGCGAATTTCACCCCAGCCTGACTCAACTTTAGGTGCCAGGCTCGTTGGATGGCGATAGGGTCACGTATCAATGATGCCCCACGGGATAGATCTCAGCGTCTCGCTGAATACGAGCAGAAATGTCGTCGCGCAGCCCTGCTCTGCAGCTTGTGCCAGCTTTGCCAGACTCGCGACAACAGCCTGAACCATTTCGCCGGTTAATGGCCACGCAGCCACGAGTTTCAAACCCTGGCTGAGTCCTGTGCGGACTGTTCTACGCGCCCAGCGGGACTGTTAATCCTCCAACGCTTCAATTACCCTTTGTTCATTCCCCACAGGACATCAGCGTATGGATGCGATCACTTATGCAGTAATATTCAGCGGCGGCATTGTGGAAGGTTTTGCGCTCGTCTCGGTCAAAGCTCATATCGCCAAGATGCTCAAGGTCGATGCCACAAAAATGGCTAGCCTGTTCTCGGGCAAACAGGTCGTTATCAAACGGACTTCAGACAAACAGGAGGCCTTGAGATATGGCCATGCACTGAGAAAAATTGGCGCCGATGTGAGCATCAAGGTGCTAAAGACAGTGACCGCGCCAGCCGAACCAGTAGCCAGTGATCCAGCACCTGCCGGCAAGCCACAGCAGCAAGCCAGCCCCACAAACCTTTTTGCTGATTTTAGCTTGGCACCTAACGAGGGAAATTTATTCGATCCTGCGCCAGCCCGCGAACCGGTCCAGGTCGACATCAGCAAAATCGCTCTTGCCGAACACGATCATTCGCCCCTGGCACCGCCTCGCAAACAGACACCAGTAACTGTTGATATCCGCGGGCTGAGCGTTCTTGAAAATGATGGCTCGCCCTTGATCCCGGCAACAGCCGCAGTCGAAAAACTGCCGGCACCTAACTTCGTGATTGACGAACTCGGCACGATTCTCGACACCAGCCAAGATGACAGACCACAGATTTCACCGGACACGAGCGGCCTGTCGCTCGCATTTCCTGGCAGCGATCTTCTCGACCCGGCTGAACGTAAGGCGGATCTCGCAAAGCTCAAACCAGACATCAGCCGCCTTAAACTCGAGGCGCAGTTCGATACCTAGCCGCACACCGCAGAACACTGGGTGCATAATGACCTGTGGGGTAAACTACGAACACGTCCACCGTGACTGACCATCCAATTCCAAAAAAACGGTACCCAGTGATAATTGATACGCGATTAACCCAGCTCTACACATTGGCCTGGCCTGCCGCTTCTATGCTGATATTACTGGCACTGGTCGAACGCACACCCATGGATCACTGGATCAGCGACTGGTTGTTTGACAGTCACAGCCGAGCCTTTAACTTGAATGACAGTTTTTTGTTCAAGCGGGTGCTGCATGACTGGGCTCGCAATATCGCCTATATCAGCGCCTTGTTGATTCTCGCTGGCTTGGCTTGGAGCGGGCTCGCGAACAAACCTCGTTGGCGGCCGCCCCTGGTTTTTATGTTCATCTCAATGTTCCTTAGCACTGCCACCATCGCCATCATCAAGTATTCCAGCGATATCTACTGCCCCAATCTACTGCTGGAATATGGCGGTCAATTTCAGCGGGTGGAATTGTTTGATTTTCAACCGAGCAACCAGCCACCAGGCCGGTGTTGGCCTTCCGGGCACGCGTCTACTGGTTTTTGTTTCCTCGGGTTTTTTTATGCAGCCCGCGTTTATGAACCGCGCTGGGCCCTGCCCTGCTTAATCGCGGCTATCGGACTTGGCGTCCTGTTTAGTGTTTCTCAGACTATCCGTGGTGTACACTTCTTCTCTCATGGTATCTGGACCGGACTTATCATTTGGGCAATCAATATTGTTCTCGCCGCCGGTTTGTTGCCTGCGACAACCAGAGCACCTGAACAACCGATTACTGAAATCCGGGGTTGAAGACCATAACTGATACTCACGACTAACACTTGCGATCAAAGCGCGTGATTAAACTGCTTTGCTCAAACCGCTTGATAAATTTAAGGCTCTACCGATGATCCTGTATCGTTATTTCGCCAAAGAAGTCTATGGGAGCTTGCTTGCCCTGGCCTTGTTGATTTTGGTGATTGCCATTGCCTGGCGCTTTAATGGCTACCTGGCAGAAGCAGCGCGAGGCGATATTACTAAGGAAGTCTTGTTCCCTTTGATTTTTTTCAAGCTACCCGGTTTTCTCGAACTGGTGCTACCGGTGAGCTTTTTCCTGGCCTTAATGTTGACTTACGGGCGCCTGCACGCCGACAGCGAAATGGTGGTGCTATCCATGAGCGGCTTCGGTTCCGGCCAGCTGATGCGCATGACCTTAGTGTTGGCCGGTGGGGTCGCCATCACCAGCGGCGTCTTGTCCCTTTGGCTCAAACCTATCTCTGAATCCCAGGTGGAAGCACTGTTCACCTCCCAGCAGACCATTACTGAATTTGCGACCCTGGCGCCTGGCCGATTTCAGGCTCTACGTTCGGGCAACCGAGTGACTTATAGCGAAGACATCATCGATGGCAATGTTCTTCAAGGTGTCTTTATGAGCGAAGTGGCTAGCAGCGACCCCACAAAGGCAATTATCACGGTTGCCGAGCAAGGCCGTTCGGTGGTCGACAAAGCGGGTAACCGGTTCCTCGTGCTTGAACAGGGTGCAAGGTATCGTGGCACACCGGGCCAAAACGACTACCAAGTCATTGAGTTTGAAGAGTTCGGTCAACTTCTGCCGGAACGTAAAGTGGCTCAAGCGGAGCGACGCAATTCGGCCTTGACCCTGAGCGAGTTACTGAACAATTTGCAGAACCGAGCCTATGCGGCGGAGCTGCATTGGCGACTGGCCATGATCATTATCATTCCACTCATCGCCTTGATGGCCATCCCCTTAAGCAAGGTCAATCCTCGAGAAGGACGTCTTAACCGTCTAATTCCTGGATTAATCGTTTGTCTGATTTATATCATGAGTCTGGCTGCCGCGCGCTCTGGACTGGAGAAGGGCACAATTCCTCTTGCTCTTGGGCTGTGGTGGGTCCATGGCATTGCCATCATCTTCATCTATGGACTATACCGCTGGAACCGCTTCAGGTACTGACCCAACAATCGATCGGGTCTATAATGTCTTCTTCATCTCCACAGACACCAACATCGCGCGACCACTGTTTCGATCGTTGACTGGAAATGCCACATCCAAGTGAATCACTTGGCCTTTATCAGACTTGCTCGGCAGCAGCCGTAGGCCAAAACCCACATCAGCCTTCCAACCATCCTTATCCACGTCAACCTCTCGAAACCATGCTCGCCCCACATCAGCGAATGCGGCAAAGCCGAGATTGAACAGACCGAAAGGCTCATACTGGGTAAACACGCGCTCCTCCATCGTCAACAAGATCAAACTGTCGCCAGATAAATAGTTGCTGCGATAGCCTCGCAAACCCTTGTCACCGCCCAATGTCAACGCATCCTGATCCAGCGGATTTTTCAGCATGGATATCTCCATCGCCATAAACAGGCTTCGATTCTTGGTCTGACCACGATGAAATTTCAATGCCAGATTCAGTTCACCGTCTTCAATTACGTGACGGTTAATATCCCAGCGCCCGCGCCAGCCTAGGTTCGACTGCAGCAGCATTTTGTCTCTCGACAACCAAGTGTCAGCCCAGACCCCCTGCAAAATCACCTGCCCACCCTGAGGCGAGTAACCCAGGCGGGCGCGCAAGTCACGGCCCAGGTGAATATCTTCAGATCGCTTAATCTGATTGATGTTGAAGCCGATTTTGTAGTCGTCTTGGACCTGTTGGTACTCGACAAAGGGATAAGCCAGATTCAGATCATCGGGTACTCTTGCAGGCACAATTTCATCTGGCAGGATGGCGTAGTGCTGTTTTTCTAGCTGCAAGCCGAATAAATAACGTGCGACCTGCTCATCGATCAAGCCTGCGGATAGACCAAAATAGGTGCTTACCGCCTGATCCTGCACTTGCAAGGCACTGACTTTGACCGAATCTACATAGCGGCTTTGAGTAGACTGCGACTCCGCCATTCGAACCCCCCAACTCCGCCGTGTATCCAGCGCGTAGAACGGCAAGCCGATATCGACGGAGCGATGATAACCGTCGGAGTACTTCTCAACCCGAACCGAAAGATTGAGACGTTCACCTTGAAAATACGGGTCATTGTAATGAAATTGCAGCTTATTTCGGTCTGGCTCCTTCTTCACCCCCAATCCGATACTCTTGCCTGAGCCGAGAAAATTGGAGTCTCGAAAACCCAGTGACCCAGAGGTGTCACCGCCGCTAGACTTCAAGGATATCTCGGGCGTCAGGGTCCAGACCTCGTGGGTGACCACCTCCAGGTCCACTTCATTCTGGCAATCCCGAACCACCCTGATCGCTGAATCAGCGATATAATTTTCCTGACGCAGTAACCGTTCGGATTCATCCAGCAGATGATCATTAACTTCCTCGCCGATCGAGAATAGCAACAACCGCTCGATGACAGCGGGCCGCGTGTACCTGTGCACTCTATTGGCCCATCGATAGAGCGCAAAGTTTTCCTGCGCATTAGCGGGGTCAAATATTGGCAGGGTATTGATATATATTTTTCTGACCGTTTTTTTATGGCCCGCTTTAATACGGTCTATATCATCACCCCAGCGTTGCAGCCTGGCAGTAAAGTCATAACCCGGTAACGCCGGTTCATAGCCAACATAGGTTGAGGCAGCATGGCAATTCAAATCAGCGCCCAGCGCCCAGCCAGGCGTCATTAATAACGCGAGCCAGACACCTCGTGAACACACATGACTACTCATCAGTTGATTTTTTTCATGTAGATCAACACGTTCAATCCAACCACTGGGAAGACGCCCATAACATGACTAAAAAACGCTCATCCCTAGAAAAAGTTCAATTGCGGTCTGAGCCTTGACCTTATGTCAACTTGACCCGCCACACACCGAGGGCCGCCCACTACGCGACTAGGTTTGGAATAGACTCGGCCACGCTTGTGGTGCAAGCGCTTGCCGATACTGACTAACATTACCTTTAAGCTCACCAACCAAAACTGCTTATGATCAAGATCTCGACAAAAACAGTGGCCAGTGCAGAATTGACATCACCACGGGGTTAGCGTTCTATAGGTCATCAAAATATGAAAGGCTCGATTGTTACAGGTTTAACCAGCGCCCGCGTAAATTAAGTTTTCACTTAGGATTGCGCTTAAGTCTTGACTCTATTGACTGACATTCGGCCCTTGACCCAACGGAGACCCATGGTGACTATTCCGCGTCCAGAATACCCAAGACCACTACTGCAAAGACTCGACTGGCTCAATCTCAACGGCGAATGGCGCTTCGGTACTGATCCAAAGAATGTGGGTCTGGTCCAAAAGTGGTACCAGCACCATGACTACGAAGCCACTATCCAAGTCCCTTTCACCATGAATGCGAGCGCCTCGGGCGCATCCCATCTAACACCCTGCGACATCGTCTGGTACGCTCGGGAGTTCGAGTTACCCACCCACTGGCATGAACCGCAATTATTGATTCATCTGGGCGCCTGCGATCACCGCACCCAGGTCTATATTAATGGCGAATTAGCGGGCGCGCATACCGGCGGCTATGCGCCCTTTCATTTTGACATCAAGCACCTGGTCAAACCGGGCACCAATACCGTGACGCTGCGTGTCACTGACAGCCTCACGTGGACCCAGCCTCGAGGTAAACAAGCGGGCACTACGCGCTGGCCCATCGATTACGACCCGATTATCGGCCCCTGGCAGACCATTTGGCTAGAACCTGTCAACACGCTGCATGCCAGCAGTCTCTGGACCACTTACTCGATTGCCGACAAACTGTTGAAGGTTAATGTCAAACTTTCAGGGCTGGCCTGCGGCAGTCTGCAATTAGTTCTTTTGCATGACGGTGTTAGCGTCGCCAGTCTTGAGTCTGATTTTATTGACCGACCAGAAGTGAGGCTCGAGCTGAAAGTTGAACAACCTGCACTTTGGTCACCGGCCACACCGACATTGTACGAGTTGCAGCTGATGCTGAAAGACTCGGAGGGGAACATTATTGACCGCTGTGACAGCTATGCAGGTCTTCGCCAGATCTCTGTCAAAGATCGAACCATGTACCTGAACGACTCGCCACTGTATTTGCGTGGCATTCTCGACCAAGGCTACTTTCCTGAAGGCTGGTATACCGCTGTAGACGACCTTGACCTGAAGCGCGATGTGGAACTCACCCTGGCGATGGGATTCAATTGCGCCCGCAAACATCAGAAAGCCGAGGATCCACGTTATCTGTACTGGGCTGACAGACTGGGCCTGCTGGTCTGGGCAGAGATGCCCTCAGGGCGCATATTTTCTACTGAATTAATCGAAACCCTGAGTACCGAATGGACCCAGTTGGTACAACGGGATCGCGGTCATCCAAGTGTTATCACCTGGGTTCCCTTTAATGAATCGTGGGGGGTCTGGCACCAGGCCAAGCGACCAGAGCAACAAGCCTTTGTCGATGCGATCACTTCCTTGACTCAGGCACTGGACCCCTCAAGACCCGTGGTGGGCAATGATGGGTGGGAATTTTCGAGCGGTGATTTATGGACCTTGCATCTTTACGAGACAGCAACAGAAAGTATTGCCGAACGTTTGGCGGAATTATTGCGTGATCCATCATCGGAGGTGGGCGGTGGACGAGTCGGCGCCCTACCAGGCAGAGATGTGAGCAAACTGCCGGTATTACTGACTGAATGCGGCGGCATCGGCTTCACTCAAGCAGCTGCTGAGGATCACTTTGCCTATGGAGACTTACCACTCGACAAGGCCGCGCTCAAACAGCGATTTCAAGCCATCGCCAGCGAGATTCATCACGCTGACAGTCTTTCAGGCTTTGTCTGGACCCAGCTCACCGATGTCCAACAAGAAATTAATGGGGTGCTGTTTTTCGATCGAACGCCAAAACTCGCTATCGACGACATCAAAACCATTATGATGGGTATCGGCCCAAACAGTTAGTCAAAACTCGCAAAGAAGGTACATCAGCGAATGAACATCAACTTCGCTACTCAAGGTGCCTCGACCCCTTTGATTCGCGCAATATTGGCTACCGAGGCTGCATAACGATGAGCCGCTAGTTCTTGATAGGCTGCCGAGTCATACCAAGCGTCAGCCTGGGCGCCTGAGGGAAACTCAATCAAAACGGTGCGGGTATACGGCCATTCCCCTTCGCGTATTGTTGGCGCCTCATCCACAGCGAGCATCCGACCATCGTATTGATTGAACACCTGCATGAATCCCGCCTCATAATTGGCGTATCCCGCGCGATCATGAATATTAATAAGAGCGACGAAATAGACTGACATGAACTTCTCCAGTAATTTTTAATAGGCTGTTAGCCCATGGTATTAGCCGATATTTCTTCGAATAAACCTAGTGGGCGCTAAACTTAGGGGGTCGCTTCTGCATAAATGCCTGCCTGCCTTCCGCATAGTCATCTGACAAACGGATCATGGTGCGCTGCTGATTACCCAAGTCACGGGCTACCTGCTCGCTGACGTTAACCGCATGCCACAAAGTGGATTTTTGTGCACGCAGCGCTAAAGGCGCGCACTCGTTGACCAGCCGCCTGGCAAAATTCAGTGCATCTTGCTTGGCCTGCCCAGCCTCACTGACCCGCTCTAACAATCCTGCCGCCCGGGCCCACTCCGCATCCTTGGCATCTCCCGGCGAGAGAAAGCTGAATGCTTGGGTATAACCCAAACGTCGCGCGAGCTTAAGAGGAATGTCCACCGGATTAACGCCAATCCTGACTTCGGAAATCATAAACTGAGTCGTAGTATCAGCAAATATCATGTCGCAACTCAATACCAGATTCACCCCCTCACCGACGCAATAGCCCTGAACCGCAACCAGTATGGGTTTGTCGGTCACCATTTCCTGGTCGAGCAGCAGTCCTCCCAGGCCGGTGGTGATACCCTGATTCGCATTCTCGTTCAGCGCGTTGACATCCGCACCCACAGAGAAGGCTTTTTCGCCGGCGGCCTGAATGACTGCGACCCAGGCATCCTCATCGGCGTGAAACGCCGTCAGCGCCGCGTTGACGCCCTGATACATGGCAGCATCAAAGGCATTCAGCCGGGCTGCCCGCTCGAGAGTAATCAGGGCCACTCGGTCTTGTACTGTATAACTCACTCTGTTCGCAAACACTTGTGTCATTATCGATATCCTTCAGTGGCTGGCATTGACTAAGCTTCATGACGCATTCTTGACGACCTCAACGAGTTGCATCTTGCCAGTCGCACCGGATTTTATTTCGAAATGGTCGGCATCAACCAGAACCGGTCTGACACGAAAGCGCAGATGGTGGTGCACTTGATTGACAATGTGCTGCGTGAGGTTGGCACGCTCGTCGTCACTAGCACCCGGATGGATCTCCACCAGCACCTTGACCGGCGGCTCGACCACCGCCTCGTCATGGTCTTTTTGGATACGAATATTTCCAGTCGTTAGCGCGGACAGGCTATTGATGACGTCGCGAACCGCGTTCGGAAACACATTCACGCCCTTGACCAATAACATATCGTCTACCCGACCCTTGAATTGCATGCGTACGCCTGGGCGGCCGCAAGCGCAGGGCGTGGTGGTGACCTTCATGATGTCTTTATCTCGCCAGCGCAGCAGCGGCCCACACTCACGTTCCAGACCGGTAAAGATGATCTCGCCTTCAACGCCATCTTCGATGGGCAACGGTGCCATGGTTTTCGGGTCGACTATCTCAAAATAGGCATTATCTTCCGCATAAAAATGGATACCGGCATGCTCCTCGCAGGAAATACCCGTGGGACTATGGCAGCCCGTGGCGCCCATATTGTCGTAACATAAAGCACCACCAAAGCCTGCCTCGATCTCGCTGTAAATGTCTTTGATGCTGCCTCCCGGCTCACCGGTGACCACCACTTTTTGAATGCCCAGAGTACGGGGATCAATCCCGGATTTTTCCAGCATGGTTCTGGCCATATGCCGCGCAAATGACACGGTGGTGCGCATCATTTTCGGCTTCACCTCATTGGCAATTTGTGCCACCCGCTCGACGCCGCTCAAGGCGCCCACGGGAACTACACAGGCACCATAGGCCATCATGGAGTCGATGGCAGGCATCCCCGCAATCCACATGCTGATGACACTGGCATGCAACACCACGTCGCCGGGGTCGACACCCATGCGCACCATGCCTCGAGCACAGTTCTCTGCCGCCAATTCACGATCAAAACGGGTAAAGCCACTGAAGGTCGGTGAGCCGGTGGTACCCGACGATGATGAGATACGATTAACCAAGCGAGGATCGCAGGTGATATGCATGCCGAAGGGATGACCCAGCTCTACCTTGGAACGCTCCTGACTGATACGCTCCTCATCCTTATCGAAAAACGGATAGTGCCGATAGTCATCCAAAGACTTCAGTTGGTAAGGGTTTACTCCTGCCGCATCAAACTTGGCCTGGTAATAAGGCGACTGTTCATAAACCCGCACCACTAGCTTTTGAAGTTTGTGCAGCTGCAATTCCCTGAGTCTGGTCCGATCTAACAGTTCCATCCTAGGATTAAACAATTTAACCGACACTGCATCTCCCCTTGAACCCTGACTTCAATTGGCCATAAGATACCCTATGCACCTGATCTTGCCTATCACTCGGAATATCACCAGTATTTTCTCGCTTCTGTGGGTCTTAACGAACCTGACCTTCTGGGTACTGATACTGATACCTATCTCAATACTGCGATGGCTCATACCCATCCCTTTCGTGTCTCGATTTTGTTTCGTAGTCGTGGATTTCGTGTACCGGATGGCTGTACGCACAAATAGTTTCTGGATGCGAGACGTTATAGGCATTGAGTTTTTGGTAGACGGCGAGCCAAATCCATATGCCTCGCCGATTGTCATCTGTAATCATCAATCCTGGTTCGATATCCCGGTCGTGCAGGATCTGGTGACGCGCAATGGTCCGATCATCAAATTCTTGATCAAACGAGAGCTTGTCTGGGTACCCGTGATTGGCTGGATCTGCCTGGCCCTGAACTTTCCAAGACTCTATCGTGGTAAGGACAAATCGCTGCGGGCGGCGGACTATTCCAGAATACAAGGTGCAACCCAGGACCATGGGGCAGAACCCGGCGCATTGCTGGTGTTCCCGGAAGGCACTCGGTTCACCGCGAACAAGCAACGCCTGCAAGCATCACCTTATGAGCGCTTATTAGTCCCCAAGTCAGGCGGCATGAAGATTATCAAAACCAGCGCAGATCCGGCGACCCACGTGATGGACATCACGATTGACTATGGCTCGGAGCCGGTCAATATTTGGCGCTGCCTGCATGGCCAGCCAAAAAAAATCGCCATTAAAATTCGCTATTATGCCCTGGCCGATATTGATGATATGCAGGCCTGGTTGAATGAACGCTGGCAAGAAAAGTCGATTTTTCTCGACGATTCTCATTAGGCGCTTATAAACATCTCAGCCATCTCTCAACGCTGACCCACCTCGTAGTTAATTGAGATCCACGAATCCATATACTGTGGATTGAGCTTTTTTACCGACGCCAGCATGTCCTGTCGATAGGTGGTTTCAATCGGCGCACCACGACCAGGCCAGATTTTGAATTTGATCCGGACGAAGCGCTTGCCCGAAGCGGTGGTCTGCATTTCCTCCTGTTCCACGGCGCCAAGGAAAATACCCGGAAACTGTTCCAGCAGCCCGCGGGTGTGCTCCTGAATTCTGCGTAGCATCTGCTCACGAATACTTTCCTCAGGGTCCAGATTGATATCCACCAGACAAAATACATACCCGCGGGGATAATTAATCATGCTGGTCAAGGTTCTATTCGGGATATAGACCTCGGCGCCCATGGCGTTCTGTAAGACGGTAAAGCGCATCCCGATAGACTTCACAATCCCGGTTTGACCGCTGATCTCAACCATATCATCCACATGTACCAGGTCTGAGAGGATCACCGTCAAACCGGTAATGAAATCCTGAACAATACTCTGACTGCCAAACGCAACCGCCAGACCAATGACCGAAGCACTCGCCAAGTACGCTGTCAGAGAGATACCAAACTCTGACAACAACATGCCGAAAGCACCAAAATAGACCCCAAAAATCGTCACCCCGGAAATCAGCTGAATGATCGTTCGTGCCTTGGTAAAAGATTTCAGTTCGATCCGCCGCCCCAGCGCCAACGTCAGATTACGAATCACTATCGCCACCAGGTGTGCCACGACAGAGACACCGAATACCAAAAAAATTCGAGCCAGAGCGCTCTGCTCAGCAAACATTTCAGCCACATAGTTCATCGGTTATCTCTTTTCATCTCACAGCCATAGTCAATTGCAGTATTCATTTGCCGGCATCTCACTATATCACTGTCGCCTAGGCTCGCCGCAACAAAGCCTGGTAGCGTTCAACATCTTCCGGTCGGTCCACATCCCAGAGCATTGGCAGTAGATCCCAGTTGGCGAACTGTGCATTGAAATGTTGGGCCGTCCCCGCACAAACCGAAGCCGTACCCCATGCCAGGTTTTGAAACACAGCAGGGGCCGGTTCGGATAATCCAATCAACCCATAGCCACCATCTTCGGCTGGCCCTAATACTGCATCAGCACATTGAAGGCGCAAAAACGCACGCTGCAAATAATCGGCGTCCAGATTCACGCAGTCGGTGCCTATTAAAATCGCTGACTCAACACCGGGCTCGCTCAGGGCCACAGTTAGTCCGTGACTCATACGTTCACCCAGGTTCGCGCCCGCCTGTTGGCGGCAGTCCAGCCCACTGTGGGTAAAAAATTCATGAGTTATATCAGGCGCACACCAAAGTTGAATTGGCGCCAACATTGCAGCCTGACAGCAAGCCATGAGCCGACCGGCCAACTCTCGATGCAAGTCCGTTGCCGCCGCGGCACCCAGCGCCGGAATCAGCCGGGTTTTGACCTTGCCCACTACTGGCGCCTTGCAGAATATCAGGAGCCTTGAGCGCGGAAACAGAAACTCAGTCATGTTATTCGCCTTCGACATGGCGGCCAGGATAGTAAAGCGCAACCAACTTCTGAGGTGAGGCGCCAAAAAAATACCGCCAGCGCAACGACCACATGAACAAGACGGTGGTTATAAAACCCTGCTCGCGCCAACGTCGGTTAGATGTAAGCAAGGGGCCGTGAATACAACAGGGGGCGTGCTGCCGGCGCAAGCGCCGAGAAATTTCAATATCTTCCATCAACGGCATATCTGCAAAACCGCCTAATCGGGCAAACAGATCGCGGCGAATAAACAATCCCTGATCACCGGTACAGATACTCGTCAGACGAGAACGCCAATTCATCAACCAGGCCAGCAAACGGTAACGCCACTGTAGGCTGTCAAAGCCGATATCAAAACGGCCCCACTGCGCACCGCTTGACCAGGCATCGTCTAGCTGGGTCAGAAAATCCTCAGGCACCACCGAATCGGCGTGCAGAAAAAACAACAAATCGTGCTTCGCAACTGCGGCGCCTGCGTTCTGCTGTCGGGCCCGACCCGGCGAGCTGCTAATAAGCTGGTCGACTTGTGATTGAGCCAGCGCCAAGGTGTCATCAGTGCTGCCACCGTCAACCATAATGATTTCAAGCCTGTCATGGGGCCACTCAGCGATGGCGTCCGCCAACCTGGCCAACAACACCGGCAAACCCAACGCTTCATTCAAGACCGGTATAACGATCGATATGGAAACCGGCGAGGCGGCACGCTGGCTCAACGTCATGGGGCTGACCACTGTGCCAGGCTAAGGGGCACGACGTCCATACCGCCCCGCTTACTCCGCACCAGCCAGGGCACCACCGCAACTACTGCCCTGACCCGCGGTGCAGCCATAGCAGTGCTCGCCCACCGAGATGGGCGCGCCATTCCAGTCGGTGCTCAACAGCTCGCGCAGGTGCGGCTTGATCTTGTCCGTACCAATCAAGGGTAATTCAAGCATCTGGTTAAAATCACAGTCATAAACAAAGCCCTGATAGTCGACGCTGATCAAGGATCGGCACATCACTGTGGCAAGATTGCCGACTTCAAAGGCGTCGCGCAGCAGGGTCATGTAGCCGGTGTACTGGTTCTTGGCCAAGAGTCGCGCACCATAGCGACTGATCGGCATATTGGCTAGAGCAAACAATTGATTGAATTCAATCCCATGATCCTGACGCAATTCGCGCTTGTAATCATTTTCGAGCGTCTGTTGGTTTGGCGGCAAAATGGGGTCATCTGGGTTATACACGAGGTTCAACTCAAGACTCGATCCCGGTGCACCGTAGCCAACGAGATTCAGTTTCAGGAGTCCTGCAATACTGTCAGCGTAAACGCCCTTACCACGCTGACGATCAACATTCTGTTCCTGGTAACAGGGCATGGACGCGACGACGACAATTTGATTATCAGCAAAAAATTGTGGCAGATCCTCATAACCTGGTTCCATTAAAATAGTGGGATTACAACGATTCATCACAGTCACACCCAGGGCTCGCGCTGCGGTGACCAAATATTTGAAATGGGGATTCATCTCCGGTGAGCCACCCGTCATATCCAGGGTCTGAATGTTCTGTTCGGCGAGAAACTTCAGGACTATTTCAATCGTCTCCATGTCCATCAATTCAGTACGGGTTGGTCCGGCATTAACATGGCAATGGGTGCAACTCAGATTGCACAAGTAACCAAGATTGACCTGCAGAGTCGTCAACCCATCGCGTTTGATGGCCGGAAAATCAGTGTCTAGCAGTAAAGGTCGCGTATCAAGCATCAGCGCTGACTCCTTATTTTGGCATGATCGACTTTAGTACAACGGTCCTGTACGACAGTAATCCCTGCCGCGGTTAGCTGCTCCGAGGCCAAGGCATTTTCGATACCCAACTGCATCCAAAACACCGACACCTTGATGTCGATCGCTGGTTGCACATAAGCCATGACGTTCTCACTACGCTGAAACAGATCTACCATGTCTACCGGGACGGGGATCGAAGCCAAATCTGGATAACAGGTCAGACCCATGATCGAGCGATGATTAGGGTTGACCGGAATGACCTCATAAAAATCTGACAGATAACGAGCCACTTCATAACTGGCTCGAGCAGGATTATCAGACATGCCGACGACGGCAATCGTCCGGGTCGAGGCGAAAATCTCTGGTAGATCAAGCATGCAGAAGACCTGAGTGAGTAGTAGGTCAGATATTATCAGTTGCGGGATACGAGCTACACAAAACCACCAGAAAAATCTGCTATCATGCACGCCACGCCCCGGTAGCTCAGTGGATAGAGCATCCGCCTCCTAAGCGGAGGGTCGCTGGTTCGACTCCAGCCCGGGGCACCATAATAGTGGCTACCTCCAGCTGACTTACAACCCCTGCACACCTGCCGTAACTATCTGTTTATATTAGATATATGTACGTAAAACTCCGCCATCTTAACACCCTCCAACAACTAAATCACAGGTCAATTCACACAACTACAACCTGTCCATAAAGTAACCACTTCGGTCATGAGCACACTCGAGCACACAGCAAATGCGTGCTCAAAGTAGCAGCTGATACACACCGATAGTCGTCAGTAACGGACTTGCGATATCGCGGACGTAGGTAGTAACTCATAGTGGTCGTTAAGGGTAGAGCATCGCCGAAATGTAGTAGCCAGTAGAGTTATACCTAACCTTCCAACTCCCGCAGCGACACTGTTCGCGCACCTGCTCTATATACTGACCACCGCCTGCAGCATCCTAAGAATCGCTCTAGACTAGGCCACAAGCACACCTCAGACTGACCGAAGGTGTAGCTAAAGGCCATTAACCTATTGTTTTACATGAATATATTGGTTGTTTGCTGAGCAAGGGGTCAAGCCGCCCGTATAGCTATCCAAAGCCCCGCTAAGACCCCTCAGCACTACCTAGGGCTACCCCCTTCGTAATGCCGGCAATGCACCCTGACAGCCCCCCCACGCCCTTATATAGCAGCGAAAGTGGGCGTGAAGATGCAGGCATTCGCACTCGTTTTTATTATTTATTCCTGAGCCACCGAGGCCATTGCTGTAGCTCAATTCAGCCATCGCTCACTGGCCCTACAGCCATCGACCACCCGTAGCCCACTCTGAGTTAACCTATAGTG